>Ga0115000_10000103_pt1 | contig 71106 bp, 70 predicted proteins | sample ArcticOcean_MG_C_6_FD_89690 | JGI IMG/M metagenome (GOLD analysis project Ga0115000, IMG submission 89690) | Marine microbial communities from western Arctic Ocean - ArcticOcean_MG_CB8_128 | ecosystem: Environmental > Aquatic > Marine > Oceanic | place: Arctic Ocean: Canada Basin | collected... | reverse complement strand
GAATCCTTGAGGAATATTAAATTCTTTTTTATAGTATTCAACTGCCCCTGGTACAGGATCTGAGCAGGCAATAACATCAATTTGGTCAAGTTTTTGATAACCTTCCATATGTGCATGACCAATCGTTCCACATCCAATTATTGCTGCTTTATATTTCTTCATCTATTCCTCCAATGATTTCATTAATGTTCCCTTTACTAAATAAAAAATAGTTATGATCTCTTTGTATCAAACTTTTTTAAAAAGTTGATTACTTATGATGGATTTATTTTAAATCTAAGTATAGATATAGGTTATTTATAAGGGGTATCAATACGTTATTTAGGGCTATTTTTATACTTGTTTAAGAAGAAAAGCCTAGATAATAAATTTTAACAGTGAAAGCCTAAATGATGTTTATGAACCAAAGGAGATTTTATGAAAAATAAAAAATCTAAAAAAATTATTTGGATGACATCAACCATAATAAGTCTCCTTTATATTCCATAAAAATCTTCTGGATCATTAAATTTATTTTCTTCATTTTCTTGAATGACGTTTTCTTGTATCTGCTCATTCTTTTTAGGCTCTTCTTTAGTAGCTTTCTCATAAGGTCTGTTTTTTTCCACTAATCTAAATTCTGAATAAATTTTATTGTAAATTTTCAATAAATTAGTCACATGATCAAAATTTGTATTTATCAATTTTCCAAACAGTTCATGTCTCTTTTCTGCTACAACTCCACTTTTTGCAACTTCATTTAGGTCTATTCCAAAAACAGCCATCAAAGTATTTGCAGTTTCTAGCATGTCTTTACCTTCTGGAATTCCTAGTTTCTTCAATTCAACTTTTAATACCTGATTTGTAGATTGTTTCTTTATAACTTCAATCAATAAATCATCTTTAGTAAAATGATCTTCCTTATTAGTTTTAGGATTATAAGAAAGTTCTTTTCCATATAGATTCCATATTGCATCAGCAGTCTCTTCATCTGAAAGACCATACTTGATAGCTCTATCAATATCAGTAATCCACGATAAAGTTTCAAATAATGTAAAAATCATTTGACTGTTAAATAATGGAAACTCTCCTAGTTCCAAAATTTTACTTGTTCCTGCTATAAATTGTGCAAATTCAAAAGTATTTATACTCTTCATTTTTCTAGGTCTACCTCTAGAAAGCTTCTCTTTATTAGCTTCAACCCATTTATGAGCAGAACACATCACCAACAGGAGCAGGGGAGGAGGAATTCTAACTTCTCCTTCTTTCCATTTTTGAATATTCTTTTCACTAAAATTAGGAGTCAACCCATCGCCTTTGATCCTTACGTCTCTAAGGTTATATTTTTTAATAAGATGTTTATTTGCTTTTATGTTTTTAGCTATAGAAGTATTAGTTAGACCAGACATTTTTATCAATTCACTATTTAAAAATTCTTTATGACTTGTTCTTTCAGAAGCATGCTTATAGTTATAAGTTTTGAATCTTATATAAGATCTGAATTTTTTATTGAAGTTAGTAAATTTTTCTTTTTTTACTATCTCAACGTTGGGAAATATTTGGGGAAGGGAATTTTGAACTATTCTGTTTATCTGAACATCTTGATAATGTTGCAACTTCTTAATTTCTTCATTGTGTGGAGTCTGTCTGTTTGGATAGAATTTTGACCTGAACTTCTTTTGAAAATCTAATAAATCTACTCCATTTCTATTTTTATAAGCTGCAGCGAATATCCAGAAAGCTTGATGAGTCAGAGTTTCCTTCTTCTTTTTTGTAAAGAAGTAGTTTTGATTTTGAATTTTTATTGATTTTTGTGACATTCCTATTTGATTATTATTTTTTATACATTTTTGTGATATTTGTTCAGTTTTATGTATGAAACTCTCTATTTATAGATGCACTAGATTAAATCCGTATTTTTGTGATATTTATTCATATTTATATATATAAGTATCAGAATAAATTATGTTTAATTATTTGTCAACATAGGTACTTATATAACCTTATCTTTTATCCTTTTATATTTAGAGGTATAAATTTTTATGTAATTAAGAATCAAATGTTATCAAAAAGAATGGTTTTAGATGAATAATAAATTTCTTGTAGGTGAAATTCCTAAAGTAGCAGAGATCCTAGGTTTAAGTAAAAGAACGATTTACAGACAAGTTCATTTAGGTAAATTTCTATTCATAAAGAAAATAGCTAGCAGATATGTAGTTATAGAGCCCTCATTCAATGAATGGATATTTGCTTCAGATGTTACAGATCTTAAAGAATTGAAGGAATAGCCAAATGACTAAAAGAAAACCCAAAGTGTTTCCAATTAGTAGATTAGTAGATGTATTAAAAGATCTTGGAAATTTCAAGACCTTTTAATATTACCGGTCCCCCATATTGGGAACCTTGGAATGAAATTCTTCATTTAATTGAACCAAAAATAAAAATAAATAAAAGACATAACAGGACAGACAGAACATTTCATGACAGGTAATATAGATCAAAAATATTATTTTTAAAATAAATTAATATATTTTTTATTGAAAGTGAGAATTATGGGAAAAATGGAAAAAATCTTTAATCATATAGATCAAAATATTGAAGAAACTATAGAAACTCTTTTTAAAATGGTATCTCAACCTAGTGTTTCCGCTCAAAATTATGGGTTTGATAAAGCCCCAAATCTTATAAAAAATATTTTGTCTGACTATGGATTAAATTCTCAATTATTAAATACACCTAATAATGGGAATCCTTCAATATTTGGGGAGTTTAAATCAAATAGCAAAAAAACTCTAATGTTTTATACTCATTATGATGTTATGCCTGCGGAACCTTTAGAATTATGGGAATCTGATCCTTTTAAACCTGAAAAAAGGGGAAATAGACTTTATGGCAGAGGAATGTCTGATGATAAAGGAAACATTGCTGCAAGGCTTGCTGCAATTAAAGCTTTTTTAGATATAGAGAATAAGCTACCTACCAATTTAAAATTTTTTATAGAAGGAGAAGAAGAAATAGGAAGTAAAAACTTATTAGGATTAATTGAAACTTATAAGCCATTACTTAAAGCAGATGCATGTATATGGGAAGGAGGAGGGGTAAACATGTCAGGTTCTCCTTTAATATATCTTGGTCTAAAAGGTGGATTAACTATAAAAATGTCTGTTAATAAATTAAGTGTAGACGCTCATTCTTCTTATTCTCCGATATTACCTTCATCTATAGATAGATTAACAAAAGCTATGAATTCAATGAAAAATGATTTAGGTCAAATAATTATAGAAGGTTTTCATGATGCAATTATAGATTTAAATAAAGAACAAAGAGAAGCTATTAATTCTTTGCCAGATGATACTAAAGAATGGGAGGATAAATTTGGAGTTAAATTATTAGGAAATGATCTTGAATCCATAGATGATTTAAATATAAAGCTTTACTCTGAACCAACAGCAAATGTAAATTCTATTCAGTCTGGTTATAATGGGCCAGGTATGAAATCTGTTGTACCTGCATATGCAGAATGTAAAATGGATTTTAGGTTAGTACCTAACCAAAACCCAGCAGAAATCTATGAATATATAAAAAAACATTTAATAAAAAAAGGTTTTTCAGATATAGAAATAGAACCTCTTCATCAGATTTTTCCATTTAGAACAGATATGAATTCTGATTTAGTTAATTTAGTGAAAACATCTGCGTTTGAAATTTATAATAAAAAACCTCTTGTTACACCAAATATGGCTGGCTCAGGGCCTATGTATGAATTTGGAGGACTTTTAAAAATGCCTATTTGTAGTGCTGGAGTAGATCACCCCACACATAATATGCATGCACCTAATGAAAACATAACTATAGATGATTTGTCTTTAGGGGCAAAGCATATTGCGTTAATAATGAAAAGATTTTCTGAAATATAGCTTGAGATAATAATAGAGGACTTTGGGGTAAATGTAATTAATTTTTTTCTATTTCTTTTTAATATCACTTCGTGTTAGTTCCGTTACTTGTCCATCTTTTCCTACATTGGACTCAATTTCAGTAATAAATTCATCGCATAATTTAACAAATTCTTTGGGCAATTGATGTCTAATCATACTTTCTGTATACATTTTTCTCATACCAGGAAATAATCCTAATTGATTCTTTAAATATATTTCAGCATCAAGGTTTATAAGTCTTGAATATAAAATACTAATATTATGTAAATTCATTTCAGCAGAAAATTGTCTATAGTAAAGTGTTCTTTCTTCCTGATTTTTCAAATCTTTAAAATTATGATTTCCTCTGTATTGAATTTCTGATAATTCTTTGTTTGAGGAAAGTAAAGTTATTAAATTTAATCTTTGAGAATTAATAGATAGAATCACATCTCTTTCAGCATCTTTATGTTGTTGCCTAAGTTGATAAAGTAAAACAAATGCAACAATTAATGTTGCTATACCTGTTAGTATTTGAGCTATTACAACTAAATCCATATAATTGATATTGTTTTTTGAAAAATCTTATCAGATAAAAAAATATTTCTCATAAAAAAAGTTTAACAGATAATCTCTTTTAAGGATAAGATATGCTTATGACTACCTTTGAGATGTTGGTTTATATTATTAAGAAAACTCTACCTATGGTTATAGGTTTAACTATAGTTGGTGGATCTTTTTACCTAGCATATATTATCATAATGTCACTCTAGTGATTATTTCTTATTATCTTCTATTTCTTCTTCCTTTTTAGAGATTTTGGCATATCGTCATAATAAAAAATATAAAATAAAATCGGAGATACTATTGCAACCCAAAGCCACCAGCCATCAAGTATTGCCACATAAAGGATATAGCTATAAACAACCCAGAATATGGTTCTAGATAATATTTTTCTCGTAGTAAGATTAATTTTCATATCTCTCTCTCATGTCACTTATAAGCTTATTGATTATAGTTTGAATTAAAATAATTTACAAATTGATAAACCAAGTATAAGTCCAAGAATTATAGATCCTGGATATAATATCAAATCATTAGTGTTAACTTTCATATCTCTACTATATATCTTTCTATTATGCTAAATCTCTCTCATGTCACTTATGTCTGATTTATTCATCTATTTTTTTTAATATATCCTGGCCTTTTAATGGCCAATCTAAAGTAGTTCCGGAACTCTCTGATTTATAAGCAGTTATAAGATCATTTTTATCCGAAACTCCCCAATTTCTAACTAAAATATTTTTTTCTCTTGCTTTGTCAACTGAATTTAAATCTGAAAATCTAGCTCTAGGACAAATAAAGTTTATATTTTGATCTATGCAGATTTCTAAATCATTTGTAGTGATTTTTTCTAAAAGCCAAGCAGTTCTTTCTACTTTGTTTAATTTTCTGAATCTTATTATTTGTTCTAAAAAAAAACTACTTATACTGATTCCTCCAACTTCGTAAACTCCTTTATTTAAATCTATCCATCCATTTTTTTTTAATGAATCTAGGACTATTTCTGGTAGTTCTTGATCTCTAGATTTCAGTTCTAAGTGTAAGTTTGCTTTATCTTTATATTTTTTTAATAGATCATCAAGCCTAGGAATTGAATAGTTATCCTCATCTAATTTGAAATTATTTTTTGCTTGTAAATTCTCTATTTCTTTGTAAGTTTTTTCTGAAATAAGTCCTATATATCCTGTTGTTCTGAATAAATCATAGTCATGAATTACAACAGGAATATGATCTTTTGTAAGTTGCACATCAAATTCAAAATTATGAAAACCTGATTTTAAAGCTAAATCAAAAGCAGGGAATGTATTTTCAGGAGATAATTCTGAAAATCCTCTGTGAGCTATAATATTGAATCTTTGTTTCATCATATTTCCCCTATACGATTATTTTCATAGTTTACCCGAGGTTCTTCATAATTATTTATTTTTTGCATATATTTTTTATCAAACATACTATAACCAAATTCATTCTCAATTTTCCTGAATGCTGGTCTGTCGTTGATGTATTTATATTGATATTTTATAGCTATTTTTTTTCCATAAGATTTATAAATAAATGCCTTTAGAATTTGTTTATAATCATGTTTGAAGGTTGCTTCTTGCTTCGCTAAATTATTATTTACAGGATAACTTTCAGAGTAATCTAGATTCAAAAAGGATTGATATGAATCTAGATTATTAAAATATAAATTTAATTCATTTCCCCTTATAACGTCTTCACAAATAAACCAACTCCATGATATTTGTTCACCTTCAATGACGTTAGGAAATTCTCTTTTGTATTTATACATCAGAGACATAACATTTAACCAATTATCAGAAATAGAATCTAGATAGGGAAGACCTGTAAAAAGAAAATCTTTATCTTTAAATCTTTTCCTTTCTTTTGGAGACCCAATATTTTCATAGAATATTTTATTTGGGTCAACTCCAGGAGGGAAATATGATGTTTTAAGATCAAACGTCAACTCCATTGCTTTTTTCATTACGGGAAATGCATTTTTTTCAATGAAACTTCGTCTTTCATCTTCTGGTAATTTATCTATTAGATCTTGTTGCTCCTTTGATAACTTGATCAATTTATTGATTTCTTTATCTTTTTGTAGATGTTCCACTTCATCTATCAAACTACCATCTTTCTCTTTAATTAGTTCTTTAATATGTGCTTGTGATTTTAATTTCAAATGAGATTTAACACTTGCATCACCATTAGCTATCACTATCAAACGAAGAAAATTTTCATATTTACCATAGCCAAGTGAACCAATATAATTGAAAAGGTTGGTTTTTGTTTCGTGGCAGAATTTACAAAGAACCTGAAGATTTTCAAGTCTATTATCATCATGATCTGAATTTATATGATCAACTGCTAAATATTTTTTCTCTATTTCTTCTGTAGAAATCCCACATAATTTACAAAAGTCTATTTGTATAAGTGATCTATAATCATTTGGGTCTACGGGTTTAAAATTTTTCATCTTAACAAAATTATATTACTGCATAAAGTCTATTAATACCTACATATTCAACTAATTCAGAATAATCTGTGACTGATAAAGGTCCATCATTAGTATTAGCAATTTGCACAGGCTTTCGTGAAATATATTCACCTCTATCAAATTGATTATAAACTATATGTGCTATATCTAATGAATCAACTTTTAATTTTTTATTAGAGTCAAAATTAGGTACTAATATAGGGCCTGTGTCAACTTGAAACCTCGGAACTGATTTTATTACATTCATAGTTTTTATTGGATATTCGAGTATTGCTTTTTGTTGTGTCTTCTCATTAATTAATTCTGTCTGTCCAACTAAAATAGAATTATCTAATGTTGAATCTGTTACACTCTGTTTATTAGTGAGTTCTTTCGTATTATCAAAGTAATTTATATCAAGCTTAACATCATCCCATTTTGTATTCTGTAAACCAGACTCCTCTAAAATTCTACCTCCAGTTGTATCTAAACCTGGATCATCTAAATAATCAGGATTACTTACCCAATGATTACGAAATATTTTGTACTCTTTGGATCCAAAAATACCTCTAAAATCATAATTAGGCATTACAATTAATTGCTCATCTGAATGAGTATGTTCAGACCTACATGGAGCAGTTAGATAAAAAGTATCCTTCTCACCATGTGAGTTAATTAAAGTACAAACCCCATCTAATAATATCCTAGAGACACTGCTCATTTCTCCAGTACCAAACCAACTCATGTATGATTTGCTAAAATCTATAATTTTCATAACAATACCCTTATTTTTTTTATATTTTTTTTCTATAATTTATTAACTTTTTAGCCAGGTATTATTAAATTTAGAAATTCTAATATATTTAGCATCAGTCATTTTTTCAATAATTTCGCATTCATATATACATAAAAAATCTCCTGAAGCTAATTGTGCGATATCACTGTAACCTGAAGGCCCTTTTTCAATTATCTTATTTATATACCATGTTTTTGCATCATCAAAACTTAATTTTGCAGTGAGTCTTTTTCTGTCATGTCGTAAATTATTTCCAGGAGGAATCATATTGTTCTCAATATTGTCAGGATTTATAAATAAAATATCATTTGATTTTTTATCATTCAATTGATTACTCTTTATAATACTTGCCATACATACAGGCTCTAATAATGCTTTATCAAATCCTATTATTTCCCAATTTGTGGCACCATTAGGGCTTATAGCAATTAACCTTCTATCAATCAAGCTTTCACTTCTAATATTGAGCATTACTGAACCATCACTTAATTGAACAGGGATAGTTTCACTAGGATTGATAAGTATATTTTCATCGATAATATCATTATGTTGGCAAACAATTTCACCTCTTTGCCAAGATAAACCATTATCATCACTATAAATTGATGAAATTATAGAAGGTCTATGTCCTGATTCTGATCCATCAGATAACCATACAGGAATTATCATTCTTCCATTTGTTAATTGTATTCCATGACCTGGGCCAGTAGCACAAACTTTCCAATTATATTCATTCTGAAATTTTTTAAATGTTTCAGTAATTTCTTTAGGTTTAGTAAATGTTTCTCCATCATCATCACTAAATATTCTAAAAACTCTTGAATAATTCCAGCAATATACTGCTATTATTCTTCCATTTTTTAAGTCTGGAATCATAACAAAATTACTAATAGGACCAGGTCCTATATCTTTATGACTAGCAACCATTTGCCTTTTTTCAAAAGTTTCTCCCTCATCAAAACTTCTACGAATTATCACATCATTAAAATCCCAATCCTTACCATCTCCTGGCCGTGCTTCAGCAGTAGCAAGAACTACATTATTTTTAGAAACAGTGATTCCAGGTACTTTATAAGTTTTATATCCCTCTTTCCTTGCTTCAAAAATATCAACGCTTTTAAACATTTTTTTTTCTTTCTAGATTAGCTTTTTTTTCTAATTCTACTAGTTTTAAAATACTTTCTACTTGTTTGAAATCTAAGCTTTTATAATATTTTTTAGTATCTTCTTCAGAGAATTTATCAGACTCATTTGGACTTAAACCATAAGGTACTAAATATCCACCTTCTCTCCATATATATTCAAAATAGGTTACTAAAGCAGTAAAGATATATCCGAAGCTACCTTTTTCTTCTGAATTTGCGTCTAGAAAGTATTCAATTGCAGCATGATGATTACTATTCGATTTGTTATTGATGTACTCTTTACGCATACTTTGTTTTGTAGATGGATGGATTTCTTTATCGTGTAATTTATGAGACCAGTCATGGTCAAACTTTGTATTAGCATCACTATCCTCTATATCCATAAAATAATCTTTTAAATAGTCATAGTTAGTAAGTAAAATAAAATTTAATGTTCCTGCTATTTCTAAGATATCTTCCATAGAATCATCATTATCTAAGTCTAAGTTGAGTATTTTTTCATCTAATAGTTTTCTATACTTTAGAAATTTTTTATAACAATCAATATCTTCGTTACCTTCTAATTTTGAGTAAGTTATTAAATAATCATAAGGATGCTCAGTTGGATATATAGATATATATTTTTCAAAAACTTCAAAAGGAGTGTATGCTATACCTTTATATATGTTCATTTGCTCCTCTTTAGCTAATCTTATTTCTTCTTCTGTCGGATTAGAAGTATCTTCACCTTCAACCCATAAATATGCTAAGACTTTGCTCCTAAATTCTTTTTGCATCACCGAAGGTTCTTTTGGGTTTTTTTCTCTTTCAAGATTATTATTAATTTGACGGATCATATTAGTATTTTTTATCTTATTTGAATCATTAATAAGATCATCAAGTTTATTTTTATTTAGCTTAAGTTTTTTCATTAAGAAATTGAAATTAATTTCTCCCATAGTATTTTTTTCAATTCTCATATATCTATTGAGTTTATTGATTAGGTATGTATTCATTTATTCTTGCCTAGCTTTTGTATTTAGATTGGGATTTATTTCAATCACTGGAATATCCTTTAATCTTTTACAAGAAAATAGTATTAATGGGAATAAACACGAGAAAATTATAAATTTTACTAAAGAGTTCATTTCTTTCTTTCTTGTCATCTTTTAGTTGAATCTATCAAAAATATTCTTATCCCAGTCATACTTAGTATTTTTTTTATGAGAAATATTTTTTTATCTGATAAGATTTTTCAAAAAACAATATCAATTATGATTTAGTTGTAATAGCTCAAATACTAACAAGTATAGCAACATTAATTGTTGCATTTGTTTTACTTTATCAACTTAGGCATCCACATAAAGATGCAGGCTGTCAAGAGGTCTATCTCTTTTAGGTAATATTGGAGGTTCTATTATGTAAAACTAGTATTTATACTCAAATAACAAATGGAACTGACAAGATTAATCAGATATGGTTTTAGAAAATTGATTTATGAAAATAAAAAATAAAATTGATGAAATAGGAGAATATAATGTACCCGAGTGATATCAGACAAAAATTAAAAACAGGAAAACCCGTTCTTTCTACAAGTATGCCAAGTTTTGAACCTCATATAGCAAACGCTACATATAATTGTAAACCTGATTGGGTTTTTATTGATACTGAACACAATCCATTGGGAACAGAATCAATGGGAACATTGTGTGTAGATGGAAGAAAAAAAGGAGTTGCTCCTGTTGTTAGAATTCCTTGGAATGATCCAGCTTATATTAAAAAAGCATTCGATGTAGGTGCAGTAGGAGTAATGATTCCTCAAATAGACACTCCTGAAGAAGTAAAACGTGCAATTCATGATGGTAAATATCCTCCAGTTGGTGAAAGAGGGATAGCTCCTTATTTTGCACAGTATTTAGACGGAGTATCTGCTCGAGATGTAGTGGATAACGCAAATGATGAAACTTTGTTACTTCTTCAAATGGAATCTGTTGAAGCTTATGAGCAAATAGATGAAATTTTAGCAATTCCTGATTTTGAAGTACTTCTTGTTGGTCCAGCAGATCTTTCTGCTTCATTAGGATTTCCTGGTGATGACGCTACAAACCCTAAAACTGCAAATCTTATGGTTGACTTAGTTCAAAAAGCTAAAGGTTCAGGAAAAACTTTAGCTACTACAATGGGTGACATTGATCACGCTAAGCAATGGATAAAAGAGGGTTATAATATGATGAATATAGGATCTGTTTTATCGCATGGAACTATAAAATTAAGTAAAGTTTTCCAAGAAATTCGTGAAGAATACGGAGTTGATTGGCACTAAATCGTAAACAAACATGAAATAAGTATAAATACTACTTATTTCATGTTTCAACTTAGATACACATCCTTAGTTACTATTATTTCTATAGGTCTAGTGGTTATATATCTGGGCTATCGTCATAATTATTAGTATCTATTTTTAGGTTATGTAACATTGATTTACTATCAGACAAACGAAAATTATATAATCTGATTTGATTTATATTTTCAGTTATATTAGAGTGAAAATATAATACTTTAAGAAAGAAGATATAAATATGAAAGACTTAAAAAAGCTAATAGCTAGTGGAGAACAAATTATTGGAGCAGGAATACCTTTTGGTTCCGGTAAAGAAGACATAGAAAAATTACTAGATTACTATGATTATGATTTTATCTCTGTAGATTCACAACATTCTCCTTCAAGTGAACAATATTTACAGAAAATATGTTCTATAGCCCTTGAGTTAGATAAGCCTGTTCATTACCGCCTAGATCACCGAAGACATGCGTATTTGATTGGAAACAAATTAGATATGGGACCTACTTCAATAGAAGTTCCTCAAACAGAAGAAGTGCATATTGCACAAGAAGCAAGAGATCATTTTTATTATAAACCAATAGGAATTAGAAGTTGGGGTGGTCCAGGGAGACCTTCTGGTGCAATAAAAGATACTCCTGAAAATTATCCTGAATGGTGGAATAAAACAGGAGTACTAATGCTTCAAATAGAAACTTTAAATGCAATAAATAATATTCCAAACTTTGCTTTAGATGGAGTAGATTGTTTTTCATGGGGACCAGCTGATTTATTGCTAGATAGAAAATCACACCCTGAGCATCCATTTGCAAAAACTGATGATGACGCAATGGGGCATGCATTAGAACTATGTAAATCAACAAATACTAAATTAGTGGTTCGATCGTATGATAGGAAATTAAGAAATAGATATTTTGATAAAGGTGTGACTGTACTTATGGAAAATCCTCGCGCTGAAGGAACATTAGATCCTAACTTACCTTTTGGATAAATTATTTAGAAAGAAATGTTTTTATTTCTTTAACATTGTTTTAATTGCCACACCTTCAAGGTGTGGCAATTAAAACAATGTGGCATGACTTATTGTGTGATTAAGTCATGCCACATTGTTTTAATTTTACCTATGGTTTTATTTTGTTTATTAGATAAGTTCGTGAAGTTCCCATGTAGCTATACCTTCAGGGTCTACATTCCAGTAAAAAACTATACATTTCCCATTTAGTTCTGATAATGATGGAGCAGAAGTTTGGAAATAACAAGAACCTTTCCATGCACTCCCTCCATCCTCTGTGTTAACTCCAACTCCAGTAGCAGAGAATGTAGCAATTCCATCAGCAACTATAACAATACCTGAATCTGGACACTCTCCTTGCCAATGTCCATCAGGTTTTAGTACAGCTTGAAAAGTAGTCATAGACTGAAGTACTTCAGTTCCTAAAAGGTTTCCTCCAAGTGATCCAGTAAGCCCAGATACTTCTATTCTTGGGCTGCCATCTTCAGAAGGTAAAGCTCTAGGAGTTGTAGAATATTTTATTGTTCCAATTTTTTTTAATGGCATTTAAATTCCTTTGTTTTTTTCTTATGATTAGAAAATATACTATAAATTAAAGTCCTAAAAGTTAAGTCTATACCGTGTCTTTTATAGTGTAGATCTAGATTATTTAGAAGTGATAACCCTTTTCCAAGTAACCAAAGTATCAATACTGTCAGATCTTATAGGATCACAATTTGAAAAAGAAAAGTTAGGTAAATAGAGTAATACAGATGTTTCTGCAGTGTTAGTGTAGGGAGAGGGTTAATGGATTTTGAATTTGAATTATCTAACCCAAAATCCATTAATACCTTTATTTCTTGAGTCCCAAGAATCATATAAAGTATCATCAATTGAAGTAGCTAGATGAGATCTAGAAAAGTTCCATATAATAGTTAATTTATCTCTTTTTCCAAACTTTTCAACAAAATCATCCATCATTGTTTTTAGAAATTCATTATAAATATTCTTCATCTTTGTATTACTAGTACTAGTGAATAGTAAATCTGATTTAAAAGATTTCTTTCTACCTATTTTATTAGAAAAATACTTTGATTTTTTAGACTTTGAATTATAGAAGTAAATAAAGCCTAACTCCTTCAACCATTGGTAAGGCACTTTGTTACCATTTAATATCTTTTTAATATCCTTTTCGTTATCTATAGCTACCTCTTTAGCAACATCTAAATAATCCATATCTATAGCTTTAGTTATAGCTCTAACAACACAGTCACCACTATCAAATTCACTCCTATAATCCTTATTACTATCCGTGACTTTATAATATCTATTTCCATAGACTTTTAGGAAATCTTTATTGGGGTGATATTGTTCAAATTTCATAAGACCTTTAAAAATAATATATTTTTATCAAGTTTATTACAAATTAATATCCTAAAAGAATATGTCTGTCTTGTCATTTATTTTTTTATTAGAAATTATCTAAGTAAAAGTTTATTTTATTACTATGAGGATTGTATAAATATGTCTTGAAATTAAAGTGTTTCTTCAGTGGTTTATTTTTTTGTTAATGAAATCTGATCTATAATAGATAGAATAGTCAGATTAATATATCTATGTTTTTTATCTTTTTAGAAGCGAATATCTTTAAGAAATGTATATATAAAATATAAAACTTTTACTGAAAGTGAAGAAATAAATTAAAACTAACTTAGAAAATATAAATTCTAAAATTGAACAACTTGAATATATAGATGAAACACCACCTATACCTGTTCGCCGTGCTGTAATCTTAGCAGCAGGAAAAGGAAATCGTATACAACATTTGACTGCAGACATTCCAAAATGCCTAATTGAAGTCAATGGACAATCATTAATAGAGCGAGCTTTGCATAGTCTTGCTATACAAAATGTTAATGAAGCTGTTATAGTCGTTGGTTATAAATCTTCACTTATTCGTGATAGGCTTGGATTGTCTTTTGATGGGATTAAAATTATCTATGTTGATGCTTTTGATTATGAAACAACAAATAATATTCGATCGTTATGGGACGCACGAGATTATCTGAATGAAGATGTAATTTTGGTTGAATCAGATGTAATTTTTGACTCTAACCTTATTACTGATTTGTTACGTGAAAAGGGGAGTAGTGCAGCTGTTTCTCCCAACCACAAAGCTTTATCTGGAACACTAATAAATCATGACGATCAATTTCGTATTACGAAGTTCATAATGAATGAAGATCTTGATCGATTGACAAAAGATATTGATTTGTTCAAAACGGTGAATTTGTACATATTTAGAAAAGGGTTATTGAAGGAACAGATTGTACCAAGATTAGACAAAGCAATTCGAGCTGGTCACGAAAATATATATTATGAAACGGTCCTTCGTGATTTTGTAGAAGAAGATTCGAAGGATGAACTTATTGCTGTAGATATATCAAAAAATAGCTGGTATGAAATTGATGATCAAAGAGATCTAGATGCAGCTGAGTTTGTTTTTTTAACTCGAAGTCAGCAGTTCGATCGTATTCAAGAATTACACGGTGCTTACTGGAGATATGGATTCATTGATCATGCTTATTTATATAATATGTACTTTCCGCCTGTGAAAATGTTAGAAGTATTTGAACAAAATTTGCCTGAAATTGTCAGTAATTACCCTGTTGCTCAACCCGAACTTGCCCGACTTGTGGCTAATTGGACTGGTGCCAATCCTGATTATCTTGCTGTTGCTAATGGAGCTTCAGAAATAATTAAGATTCTAGGCAATCAACTTTTCAATCGTATTATTATTCCTACACCTTCATTTAATGAATATGAAGAAGTTGTTCATCCAGAAAAAATTGATAGATTCCCTCTAGATGCAGGTACTTTTAAGCTTGATATTGACGAATTTGCTACTGCTGCTATTAAATGGGGTGCAGATAATGCAGTAATTGTGAGCCCCAATAATCCTACAGCAATGTCTGTAGAACCTAAAGAATTGATAAAATTGGCCGAGCGACTTAGAAGCTCAAAATGTAGGCTAATAATTGACGAATCATTTATAGAGTTTTCTACTCATGAAAGTCTAGAAAACATGATTGAAGATCAACCTAACCTTGCTATTATCAAAAGCATGAGTAAAGTATTTGGTATTGCGGGGATTCGTTTAGGATATATTCTCAGTTCAGATAGTGAGTTTATTAATACTATACGAGGTAGTTTACCTATTTGGAATGTGAATAGTATGGCTGAGGAATTCCTACATTCAGTAGGAAGGTATCGAACAGAATTTATTGATAGCTGTAATCAAACTCGATTGGATTATATTTCATTTTATGAAGATTTGTTGGCAACCGATGGTATAGAACCTATTGAACCAGATGCAAACTTTGTGCTATGTAAACTCTCAGACCCTAACGCAAGCGGTTTGGAGATTACTAGAAAGCTTTATATAGAGCACAATATATTAATAAAAGATTGTGCTAAAAAGAGTATGCCAGAAGCTGATAGATATCTTCGTATCGCGTCTCGTACTCAAAAAGAAAATAATGCGTTAATTGATGCACTTACTATGGTTCTTTAATGTATAAATACATGAAAACGAAAGGATATCTTGAAATCTGATAAATTGAGTGATTCGAAAAATGCTGAGATTATGCGCCATATTGAACATACAATTCCTCCTATGAATATTAAGGATGCTGAGTCACTTCTTGGAGAGGTAAAAGAAGTATTTGACGAACATAAAGTAACTTTTTTTCTCAGACAGGGAACTTGTCTTGGTGCGGTGAGAGATAATGCATTTATTGTGTGGGATGATGACATTGATGTTGGATCAATCATCGGAATGCATGGTTTTACTGAAGAGTTGATAGAGCCCTGTGTAGCCGACCTTAGAGAGCGTGGTTGCTACGTTGAAGTGAACCATGAAGGTCTATATACTTCTGTCAAAATAATGAAGTACAAGATCCGTATTGACTGGCAGTGTTATAAAGTAGTTAAAGGAACAATTTCACATTACCCTGGAGTACCCTTTCCTATAAAATTATTTACTAACTTGACTGCAATTGATTTTCTAGGAAAATCATATAACGTACCTAGTCCTCCAGGAGACTATCTCACTTATAAATATGGCCCAGACTGGATTACGCCTAAGAGAGTTGGGTATGAAAAAGACGTCTTTGATAATATGCCGAGCGGCACAGTTCCTGGCCGGCCAGGCAAATTTAAACAATGGTTTTTAGTTAAGTTTAGAGCATTACAGACCGCAACTATCCTTGTACTTGATGTTGATGGATTGCCTGTAAGTGGTGCAACAGTGGTAATTGCTGGCTTGAACCGTTCAATATCTGATAAAGATGGACAATCTAAATTTTACCTACCTGGACCAGATATGTATGCAGTTTCGATTACATTTAATGATGTAGAAGAAGTGTTGTATGAGGAAACACTCACTCCAGGCAAAAGATATATTTATACTCCGGACCCTGATCACCCAGCTGGGAGATATTTTATTCTTAAGGAAGGATAAAATTAGTATAATGACTAAATTTTCAGTTACAAACTTCAGAAGTTTATTTTTTATTAGAAATTATCTAAGTTTTTTTGAGTTGCCAATAATAAATTTTAAGTAACTTTTAGAAGATTTTTTAAACTTTTTGATTTAGAACAATTAAATTTTCACTTCTTCTTGCCTATGTTGAAGGGCTAATTGTTATTAAAACCTAAAATGACAAAAAAAAAGGCAATATGGATTTTTATATATATAATAGATATAGTGCTATTGTTTTTTCGCGGTAGCACAACCATTCTAAATACTTCTTACAATATTTTATAAATAAAATATCAAAACAAAGTTGATCATATTGAAATAGTTTTTTTGTCCTATTTTCCTCTTCTTCCTTTTCCTATTCTCTGGGGAGTATTAGATCTGGTTTTTGAAAAATTTGACCCTTTTGCTACTTTATTGTTATTGTAGTTTTTTTCATCAATTTTCTCTTTTTTTTTCTTTAAAATTTCATCGAATTTTATTTTACTGTCTTTATCCATTTTTTTCCTATACTTTTTTTTAATTTTTTTTATATTAATTTAGATTACATTTTTTAGTCAATTCTAGTCAGTTTCTGTAAGGATCTAAGTTCTCTTTTAGGGTTCATAAATTGACCATAATCACTATAAGAAACTTCAGCAACAAAAATATTACCTTTTGAGTCAACTGATATTCCATGAGGGGAATAAAATCTTCCTATACTTGGACCATAACTGTCTATACCAACTCTAGATAATAATTTCCCTGACTTATTGAAAATTGAAATTCTAGGACCTAAGTTTTTTCCAGTGTCATTAGAGGCTATTCCTGAAAAATATTCTCCTACATAAAAGATATCTTCTTTACCTCTTTTATCGATATATAAACAAGCAGCTCTAGATAAATTAATCCACTGATCTAAATAAATCCCATTTTTATCAAAAACTTGTATTCTATGATTTTCTCTGTCAGCTACATAAACTAAACCTTCACTATCAGTAGATATATTATGAACTATATTAAATTCTCCTTCACCTGTTCCTGATTCTCCCCATGAGAATAAATAATTACCATCCTTATTATATTTGTGCACTTTTGCATTTGAATAACCATCTGAAACATAGAAGTCTTGATTATTAGAATCTATTGCAACATGGGTAGGTACTGCAAATGGAATACCACTCATTTTTTCAGATTTTTCGCCTTCTTTTCCAAGTTGAAATATCAATTTTCCTGAAGAGTCAAATTTTCTTATTGTATTATCTCCAGAGTCAACACAATAAATATTATTTTCATCATCTACACTTATTCCATGGGCATTTGTAAAAATATTTTCTCCCCAAGAATTTAGATAATTTCCATTAGTGTCAAAAACTATTATGGGTTTTGTTCCTCTATTAAAAACTATAACTTCGTCATTACTATTCACAGCTACGGCAGTTGCTTCCTTTAATGTCCATTCTTTAGGTAATTCTCCCCATTCTTTACCATCAACATGATAAGAGTAAGGTTTTGTTCCCATAATAATACTTTCTCCATTAACAGTCATATTTTCATGACTTGGTAGTCCGTATTCTAAACTCTCTTTTTCTTTATCTGCCATTTTAGTTATTTTCTTTACTTTTATTTACATTTATTTTGTAGAATATATTATAGAAAAAACGATTAATCTAGGAGGAAAAATGTATCCAAGCGATATTAGAGACGAATATGGAGTTGATTGGCACTAATTTTTCTAAAATTAGTCATTCAAATTTCTTAGATAAAGATTATGTTTTTCATTTTTTGTAAAGTAGCTGAGGATTCTTTATGCGTTCCCAGCTCATAACTAATTATTGATTCAAACCTTTTATTATTCCTCTAATATATGCTATTTGACCTAAATGTTGAGATTCTTCTACTATTAACCTACCCAATATCCAGAATCCTTTAACTTTAATAACTTTCTTAGAACTAAATTCAAAATCATTGTTTAAATCTTCATTAGTAAGACTATTTATCATTTTATTTGTTGAATTTCTTACTTTTCTAAAATAAGCCATTAGCCACTCTATATCCATTATTGGGAAGTCATTTAATTGAAGTAAGTTAAAACCAAAGCCTGTCTCATATTTTAAAAAAGGATATTTTGTAAAATATTTTTGTGAAATCCAAATTCTTTCATTTCTTCCTAATACTTTGTTTATTAAATTATCTTCAACTAGCGACATATGCCAAACAAGAAAAATTATATTATTTGATTCTATGTTTGGTTTCCAATTTAATTCATGCTTATCTAAGCCATCCAAAGTTTTTTCTAGATTTTCAAAATATTCTTGTAAGGCACTTTTTATTGATTCTTTTGTATACTGCATAAGATTTAAATATCTAAGTTGTTTTTTTAACGCTATTTTTTTTTGGAAAAATATTTTTCCCAAGTAATTCCTGCTTTTTTTGAAAATTTTATAGTTTCAGAAAAAGAAGGTTTGAATTTATCTCTAGGAATATGTTCTACAAGGATTTGTGCATCAGGACAAATCTCTTGCATTCTAGTAAGAAAATAAACTTGGTCCATCATTCCGTGGCCTATATATTCTTCTTCAAGTTGAAACATTAGCGAGTCAATAATTGTAAAGTCTTTTAGGTCAGCACTTATAGTATATTTACCAAGTAGTGTGAAAAATTCTTCTAAAAATTCTTTAGTATTATATGCCTCTTTTAATGATGATAAAAAATTTACGGGATCTTGATTAAATTTAAGATTTTTTGAATCAACTGCTTCAAAAAATTCTTTCACTCTTTTAGCAGAATACATAGGAGATACATAACCCCCTTCAAGTAAAAGATACATCCCTTCAGATTCGGCTACCTTGCAAATTTCTTTTGTAGAATCTACTAATCTTTCAAAAACTTGATCAGAATGATTTTTAGCGTGTGGCAACCAAGCTCCATTTTCATTCATACTACCTGGTCTTAAATAAGTACTAGGGCATCCAAGTTTTTTTGATAATATACACATATCTTTGACAAATGATATGGTGTTGTTTCTAATATTTTCGTTATCGCTGACTAACCCTCCGCCATAAGTACCTCTAGAATTTCCTATAAATAAAGAATTTCTATGAAACTTATCTTTAATTTCTTTAATTGTTTTGTCTGAATAAACATTTGGGTTAGAAATAACTATATTGTGAACAGTATAGCCAATGGATGCAACTTCTTTTAAATCTTCATCACTATAAGTCAAAACATCAAATTCATGAGGTATAGTACTTTTAGAACCTGCTCCAGTAGTCCCAATCATAGATGCAGCGCCAAGAAACAATTTTTACTCCTTATATGTATTAATTGATATAAATTATAACAGTAAAATATATCCTTAAATAAATAAGTAGAAGAGAATAAAATAAAAAATTAACAAATATTTTATGGATAAAAGAAAATTTAAAAATAATGACTATCTATCAATTATTGGTTTAGGTGGAATTTCTATTAAGGGTCTTGGTTATAAAAAATCATCAGATATAATTTCTTACTCAGTTGATAATGGTATAAATTATTTTGATGTAGCTCCAGGATATGGTGATGCTCAATATTTAATGGGTAGGGGGCTAAAAAAATATAGAAAAAAAATTTTTTTAGCATGTAAAACTAAATATAGAGATTTTAAAGAATCAAGAAAAGATTTAGAAAATTCATTAAAGTTACTGCATACTGATTACTTAGATCTCTATCAACTTCATGGAATGAAGAGTAATGAAGATTTTGAAAAAACAACTTCTAATCAAGGAGCTATGAAAACTTTGATAGAAGCCAAAGAATCTGGTCTAGTAAAGTATTTAGGTTTTTCATGCCATTCTATTCCTGTAGCAAAAAAACTAATTGAATTTTATGATTTTGACTCTATATTATTTCCTGTAAATTGGGGACTTTTACTTAAAAATAAGTTTGGAAATGAAATTTTGGATCTTTGTAATAAAAAAAATATAACTGTTTTGGCTTTAAAATCAATGGCTGATAGACAATGGCATTCTAATGAAAAAAGAACTTATCCTAATTGTTGGTATAAACCCATAACAGATACAAATTTGATGGATTTATCTATCAAATTTACATTATCAAAAAATGTCACTTCTTTATTGCCACCAGGTGATGAAATTTTATTTAAAAAATCGGTAGAATTAGCAAAAAATTATCAAAAACTTACTTCTTTAGAAAAAGAGTATTTATATAAATTATCTTTGTCATCACAACCAATAGGTAATAAAAAAGAGATTTATATTTAGTTTGGTATAAATAATTATGAAATTAGCAACAAAATATAAAGGACAGAAAATTGAATGATATTTCAGCTAAAAAAATCTCAAATCTAGGAAAAATAATATCTGATAAGTATATTCCAGATATTCTTCCAGGTTTTTCAATCCTTGTTCAACAAAATAATGAAGATTTGTATTATTTTCAAACGGGAATGATAGATATTAAAAGAAAAAGATCTATTAATAGAAATTCTATTTTTAGAATATATTCAATGACAAAACCCATAACTAGTCTTTCAATAATGATTTTGTTAGAACAAGGTAAATTGAAAATTTCAGATGATGTGGAAAAGTTTATACCTGAGTGGAATAATTTAAAAGTTTATAAGTCTGGTGATTTTAATAATTTAATAACTGAGCCTGTAAAAAGAAAAATGAAAATTAAAGATTTACTTATGCACAGGTCGGGGCTTACATATGATTTTGAAGAAACATCTTTTGTTCAAAAAATTTACATTAAAGAAGGTATAAAAATAGCTAGAGCTAAAGAAAAATATTCAGCTGATGAATATATAAAAAAATTATCTGATATTCCATTAGCTTTTTCACCCGGGGAATATTTTAATTATTCAATTTCAACAGATATTTTAGGAATTATAATAGAAAGAATAACTAAAAAAAATTTAGAATGTTTTTTCAAAGAAAAAATTTTTGATCCTCTAGTAATGGAAGATACATTTTTTACTATTCCTAAAGATAAGATAGATAGACTTTCAAATTGCTATATTTTTGATGAACAATCAAATAATTACACACTTGAAGATGACCATATCAATAGTACTTTTATTGATATACCCAAAACTTACTCTGGTGGCGGTGGGTTGCTATCAACGATTGATGACTATATGAAATTTTGTAATTTACTTCAAAATAATGGATCTTTAGGGAAAGAATATTTAATAGGATCTAGAACTTCTGAATTTATGATGTCTAATCATTTGGAAGAAAATTTAGATTTATCAAATATTGCCAAAGGCGGAAAGTGGGAGACAAGAATAGGTAAAGGAATAGGATTTAGCCTTGCTGGATCTGTTGTAATAGATCCTATTAAAAATATGAGTTTAAGATCAGAAGGAGAATTTTCATGGGGTGGCGCGGCATCTACACAATTTTGGGTAGATCAAACTGAAAAAATAAGTGTTGTTTTTATGTCTCAAATGCTTGGCAATCCTTATTCAATGGATTTGAGAGAAGATATATCTCAATTTGTTTATCAATCAATAGTTTGATAATTTAACCTGTATTTAATTATGGTTGTTTGAAAAAAAGAATTAATATAAATTAAATTTTTCTTTTAATCCATCTGATGACATCATTAGTGTCTCTTTTTCTCTTACTGTTTTACATTTTATAAGAGTTTCTTCAGCTATATCTAATGGGATTCTTGTTAAGCCATCTTCGTCTCCAATAAGTAAATCTCCTGGATTTATCATTAATTTTGCTACTTCAACTGGAATTTGTGTTGCAACAAGGTTAAATGGACCGTGTCCTGGGACTCTTCCAGTTCCCCAAACAGGCATATCAGCTTTTTTAATACCAGGAATATCTCTTATTGAACCTCCTGCAACCATTCCTACTGCACCTAATGCTTTGCCCATATGAGCCATAACATCACCAATTATTGCTGCTCTTCCATTTTCTTCCTCAACATCCATTAAAACGGCAAAAACAGGAAATTCAGAATTTTTTATATTAATGTAAAATTCGTTAAAATCAATTTTTGATTTAGGCTCATCAAGTGGGGTTACTTTAGCAGTTACTGCTATTCCAACAATAGGTTTATTGAAATTATAAGATTTTAATTCCGGAGAAGTATAATCAATTTTTGCATCAACATATCCTCTTACTAAGATCATTGCATTTTGAACAGTAGCAGAGTCATATTGCTTAAAATCTTCTATAATTTTATGAATATCCATAAATACTCCTTTTATGTTTTTATAAAGATAATATTAGCAATATTTTATAAAAATCTATACTAAAAGTAATATTTCTTAATAAAAGATTTATTTTTTATTAAGAAATATTACTTTAAAGTTTCTTATTATTTAAGAATTTGTATCTTGTTTAGCAGCAGCCCAAATTACTAATCCAAAGGCTGTTTTGTTAATAAGGTCAGCAAAATTATAAATAATATTCATTGTTTGAACACCATTATTAATGTCAACCATGTTTCCAAATATGTATCCAATAGGATAAATAGCCCAACCTAGTAGAACAATTAATTTCATTGAATTAAAAGCAGATTGAACAGATTCATTTTTACCTTCAGCGCTTGCTTTAGCAGCACCACCTACAAAAATAAGATAAACAACATATAACCACCCAATCATTCCAATTACAAAACCAATTGTCTCATCAATAACATCCATTTCTCCAAGCAAACCACCTACAAGCATTACCAATGAAGCTATTAGTAGCTGCCAAAACAAATTAATTGTAACTTTTCCTACTACCTTTAGAATCAAATAGAATTCTACTATTTGTAAAGGAACAGTTATTAGCCAATCAATGTATCTTAGCTGAGTAAGATCACCTGATGAAAGTGCTGGTCCCCAGGCATCTCTCATATACCAATAATGAAAGAAAGCAATAAATGTAACTAGTCCTGCAACCGTAACTGAAGTTCTCCATTTTGGATTAACTTCTCCTCTTTCGAAAAAGAAAAAAATTGCAGAACAAAGCATTGCAGCTGTTCCAAAATAGAAACTAAACTGGGTTATAGTATTTATATCCATGTTCCCTCCGATTTAAATTATGTTTTAATTAGGATTATAAAAATATTAAATATTAAAGTAAAATTATTATTATTTATGTCTTATAACTGTGACATTCTTGATGAGATTATACTTTATAAGGGTACAAATTTAACTTATTTTAATAAATTAATGGTGCTAGAAAAATGATTTATAAAGCATCTGTTCCAGAATCACCAGTTCTAACTCTAATTACATCTGAAATTTCTGATATAAAAATCTTTCCATCACCTATTTCACCATTGATGCTTGTTTTAGCTGCAGAAATTATTGATTCAACAATTTTTTTTTGATTAGCCTTTTCTACTACTGCTGTCACCAAAACTTTAGGGAGTGAAACTCTGTTAGTCATAGAACTTCCTCTTCCTGTAAATACCTCAACTCCTTTTTGAGTTCCTCTTCCTGATACATTGCTATATGTGAAACCAGTACAACCCGCTTTAGCCATAGATTCAAGTACAATGTTTACTCTTTCAGGCCTTATAATTGCATCAATTCTTATCATCCTATTTCCTGTTTTTATTACCAATCTTTTCTTTTATTTTTATAGTCTTCAATATCTAATAAATTTATAGCTGAAGAGGGGATTGGTATTTTAGATTCTATTCTATTTACAGTTGAAATAATAACCGGAATTTTAGATCCTGCGGGTAGATTTTCAATTGCTTTAAGTTTTTTTATTTCTTTTTCACTAAGCTCTTTACTTCCATATTTTTCTGGCCTTTGAAAGCTATAAAATCCATTTGGATCTTTTTGTATATGTTCATTTGTAATTAGCCAATTTAATATTCGATCAATTTTTTTTGAAAATTTACTATTTCTTTTTTCATAATTAAAAAATAAATCCGGTAATTTTGAATCCCAGCCTTGCCTAATGCTTGTATGAGCCACGTACTCAATAATTTTTTTACTAGTTGATATTTCTTGAGACCTTTCTTGGAAACTAATCTTTAAAGGTTTATTGTGTACATTTTCAAGTTCTCCTCTATACATAAAAGACATTATTAAAGATATAAAAAGCCTGTTAGTGTTTAATTCTTTTAATCTATTTTTCTTAACTTGTGTTAGATTTGGATTAATATCCACTTTTATTTTTAAGTTTTTTTTCTTTTGCTTTAAAATTTCTATTTTATTTGAAATATCCTTAAGATCATTTTTAATTATTTTAAGATCATCTCTGATTTTTTCTTTTTCTTTTTCATTTTTCATATAAATATTATAAAACATTCATATAAATTTTTATGAACTTGATTAATACTAAATTTTAGTATTAATCACTTTAGATGAGTTTCTTTTACTGTATATTTTTGTAAAAATTCTTTATTTGGTTTAGGTAATTTTGCAGAAGGTTCAAAAATATAAGGAGATTTAAAATTATTATTTGGATCGCATAAATCATTTTTATAAAATCTGCTGGATGGAAATAAATCTCCAGGATAAGTACAATTATTTAAGGTTGCTAAAGCAATGCATATACTTACTCCTAATGCACTTTCAAGCATTCCTCCTATCCAAGTTGGAATCCCTTTTTCCTCTGCTAAGCTATTGATTTCTAAAGAATTAGTAATTCCACCCACTCTTCCAGGTTTGATGTTTATATATTTACAAGCTTCTATTTCTAATGCTTGCTTTGCTTTTTTAACACTATTGATTGATTCATCCAAACATATTGGAGTTTCCAAAATTTTTGATAATTTAGCATGATCAATTAAATCTTCAGTTTCAAATGGTTGCTCAATAAAAGCTAAGCCTATTTTATCAATTGATTTAAAAAAATCTAAATCATCAAGTGAGTATCCACCGTTACAATCAACATGAAATAAAGTATTAGGAAATGTTGTAGATACTGCTTCAAGAACTTGCTTATCCCACCCTTTTTTAATTTTTAATTTAACTCTTGGGGTGTTATTGTCAACTGCTTGTTGTATTTTTTCTAACAAAGTATCTATATCCTTTTCTACTCCAAAGTCAGCCCCAGCTTGTACTTGATTTCTTGTACCACCTATAAGTTTATGAAGAGGTATATTATCTATTTCACTTGATAAAGTCCACCATAAAATTTCTAGCCCTGCTTTAGCAAAAGGGTTTCCTTTGTAAAGTCCTAAATCATCATTTAATTTTCCTGGAGTTTCATACTCATTATGTATGATCTTTTTTCCAAAAACTTCAGAAATATTATAATAAATAGAATTAGCACTTTCGTATGAATATGTAGGTAGTTCTAGTGCGCAGGTTTCTGACCATGCATCATAGCCATTACTAACTCCATTAATTAAAATTGAATGTATTTCATAATCTGCACCATAAGATGTAATCCAAGGATCAATTAAAGGCATTGCTACATGATAAATATGTAATTCTTCTATTTTCATTTTTCTATTTCTATATTATTAGTTTTTTAGATTGTAGTGTCTAAAAGTTTATTTCTCAATATATTAAAAAATTTATTGCCATTCTATATTAAATTCTCTAATAGCATTCTTCCAAAATATATCTTCAATTTGTTCTTCGGTAAGTTCACAAAACTTTGAAGCTTGTTTAATTGAAAGTAATTGTTCATAAAGAGAAATTATTGGTCTGTTAGAGGTATGAGAATAATTTAAAAATTCTACTTGATCAATTGCTACTTGATAGTGAAAATGACCATAAGCTGTATACGCTCCATGAAAAGAAACAGATTCAATGCCATCAGAACCATAAAAAATTCTTTTTAGATTTTCATTTTTAAATAAAGTTATAAAAGGTCGTATATCTGTTACTGCCGAAAGGTCATACCATATATTAGGTAAATTCTTTAAAGTATCAATTGCCTTTTCTATAGGCCTGTAAGTAAAAGATCTTCCAACATGTGCTAATATCCATTTGATTTTAGGGTACCTTTTTGTTGTGTATTCAGTTAAGTTTTTTAAATTTTCTTTATCATTACATCCATCTTGTTTTGCCATATGTAATGTAATCCATAGGCCCATATCATTCGCAAGTTCCATTTGTTCATGGGTTAAATAATCATCTATATTACATTCATTAATATCTCCATTAGATGAAAAATATCTATAAACTTTTAGCCCTTGAAATCCTTTCTCTTTTATATCTTTTTCTATTTGTTCTAATTTATCCTTAGGCGTAGTTAGTCTATGTGCTCTCAAAAGATTATCATTCTTAATTTCTTTATGGATAAATTCATTATGGGCATTTATATCAGTACCAAACATTGGTTTTCCTAAAATTAAACTTTTAACATCTCTGTTTGGGAAAACAGTTTGATACCATTTATTTATTGTACTTAAAGGTGTATCTGGGAATCTATTTTTATGTGGACTAGAATCTTCAATTATAGAATTATTTATCATATGAATATGGCAATCATAAATCTTTTCAGGGATCCAATCTTCAAACTCTTCTATCCAAATGTCTTTATCTGATTTTCTATATTCAATTAAATTATTCATTTTTATTTCCTATATTTAAATTTTCATAAAGTAAGATTTTTTTTAACATATTTAGTTGCTTGTATGTGAACGTATTTTCTAATTTGAATTTAAATTCCTCAATAATTTCACCAGGGGAATTTTCAAATTTAGATATCCATTTTTTAGAAGAATTATTGAGTGATTTTCTTATACTTAAATGTTTAAAACTTCCCAGTGATATAGCAGTAAAAATATCTCCATTTTTTATTTGATATAAATATTGTTTCATAGAGTAACAATACTTACAAAAAACTCTTAAGTTTTTATCATTTGAATAATCAATAATGAGAAATGATAATGGGATTTCATATTTTGATATTCCGCATAAATTACAAAGTTCAATTTCTATAGATTTTTTTATAATTGAAATTTACTTTCTTGATTTGTATGCATCTGTTTCATATGAGCGATTTTTAAGTTCACATACTTTACCTTCTTTTGTTTCAATACATTGTCCATCAGTATTGCCTTGTCTATCATACAGATCATATAAAAGAACATTGGTCATAAAAAAGTAAACTACAAATATTCCAGCTAATATAAAAGCAAGATTTTTTTTGTTCAAAGTAATAATATTTAGGTCGATATATTCTTTGAGATTTAAAATTTTTTCAATCATTTTTTTTTTAATTATATTACAAATTATATTATAAAAAGTTTATTATAATAAACCTTCATGAATGCCATGTTTTGGTGAAAATCTTTCCCCTTTTCTTAAGGTAATATTTGGAATTAATAATTCTTTACCTTCTCTCAAGTTATTTTCTGCATCTCTAAACTTAAACTTTTTATTTTTTAAATGGTCTATCACTGCTATATCTGCATCTGCACCTACATTTAAAGTCCCAATATTTGAATGAAGATTAACTACTTTTGCAGGAATTGAAGAAGCTTTGGATATTACATCCTCTAAACTCATTCCTAAGTATAAATATTTAGATAAAGTTGTTAAAAGATCAAAAACAGGGCCTCTAGCGTTATATTTATGAATATCTGAAGATATTGTTCCAGGTACAACTCCTTGTTCCATGCAAGCTTCTGCCACTGGAAATGAAAACGACCCAGCTCCATGACCTACATCAAAAATAACCCCTCTTTTAATAGCATCTAAAGCTATATCTATAACTTTATTATTATTATCTAAAATACCATGTGGTCTTCCAGTAAAAGAGTGCGTAACAATATCTCCAGGTCTCATTTTAGGAAGTATTGACTCAAGTGCTTTATGAGAACCTCCTATATGAATCATAATAGGCTTATTTATTTCTTTTGCTGCTTCAAGGCCTCTATTAAATGCAATCAGATCATTTTCTCCTACAATATCATGAGACAATCTTACTTTTATCCCTACAATAGATTCGGCATGTAATAATGAAGCTTCTATTGCTTTTTCTACTCTAGCCCATCTAATATCTTCTAATTCTCCAATATCATTATCTAACTGTCCCATACCTGATATATGAAGAAATGCTAGAATTCTTGTTTTACTTTTTGAAATAACGTATCTTTGAAAACCTGAAATTGTATTTGAACCAGAGGATCCTGCGTCTATAGCAGTCGTTACTCCTCTTTCTAGGCAAAAAGGATCTGCTTCAACTGATAAATGAGCTACTCCCCACCACACATGAACGTGAAGGTCTACCAATCCTGGTATTACTAATTTATTTTTTGCTTCAATAATATCTAGTGCATTATTGTCTGAAATACTTTTTTCTATAGCTCTTATTTTTCCACTAGATATACCAATATCTTTTTTTTCTTTTATACCTCTGACAGGATCTAAGATTGTTCCATTCTTAATTACTAAATCGAATACCATATTTTTAATTGTTGATTTGTTTTTATTATAATTAAACAATTAAAATAATCATTTAAAAATAGCTTTTAATTGATCGTTTAATTAGATTCATAATTGTATATATTCTTATTCATAATGATCTGAAAAAATATAATTAATTCCTTATAGGAAAATTATTGAGATTTTTATGGAGATAATAGAGCTCAAGCCAATATTTTTAGAGATACTCCAATAACTGAAAACTATTTATTTAGAATTTAGTCTTATACTCTAGCTTACCTTGTATATCTAATTTCACTCTAAATAAATCTCCACCTCGGTAAGAGTTATAGTCATATCCCTTTGGTTCTATTCCAATTGCTTCATTTTTAGTCATTCCTGTTCCAGCAGAAGCTGTAGTCACATAAAGTTCATTTAAGTTTTTACCTCCAAACATTGGGCATGAAGTTTGTGTAGCAGGAAAAATAATTTCTCTTTCTTTCTTACCGTCAGGATCAAATCTTATAACTTTTGAACCTCCCCAAATAGCTGACCAAATAAAACCTTCAGAATCTATAGTCATACCATCAGTCAACCCTTCGAATTCATCTACTATATTTACTAAGATTTTTTTATTTGATAAAGATTTTGTTTTAAGATTATAATCCCATTGATAAATTACTTTTGCCAAAGTGTCTGTACTGTAAAAATTTTTATTATCTGGAGAAAACCCCATACCATTACAAAGAGTTATTCCTTCATCAATAATATCAATACTTGAATCGGTATTTACTCTAAATAAAATATCATTTTTCCAATTTGAAGCATCCGTTCCACAATAAAAACTTCCATCTGGACCAGCAGTTGTGTCATTTATACGAAACGGAATATTTGTTCCTTCGAAAGTACCTGTTTTGATCCATTTGAAATCTTCATCTGATTTCCAAAGCATAACTCCATTCCAAGTACCTAGAATTAATCCTCCGCCTTCATTAAATCTAAACCCTCCAACTTCTAACCCTTGATGAATAATTTGATTAGAGCCATCTTTAGGATTATATTTAAATAGTTTTCCACCTTGTATATCAGTCCAATATAATTTTTGTTCGTCTGGATTCCATACAGGTCCTTCTCCAACAATTGCTCCAGGAGAGGCAATTTTTTCTATATGATAATCCATAAATCTCCTTATAAATAATTTGTTTTAAATATTACCAGTAAAAACATATATCGTGTATAATTTTTTTGAACAATACTCATAGAAAGAGGAAAAATGGGAGAACATGATAGTAAAGTAGCAATAGTAACAGGTGGTGCACAAGGTATAGGAAAAGGAATAGTAGATATTCTTTCTTCAGAAGGTGCAACTGTATGTGTTGCAGATATTTCTGAAGAATTTGGAGAAAAAACTACAGAAGAGATTAAAGCTTCTGGAGGAAATGCTTTATTTATCAAAGCAAATTTTGAAGATTCTAATACCCCAAAAATTGTTGTAGAAAAATGTTTAAAAAATTATGGAAAATTAGATATTTTAGTTAATAACGTTGGAATTCAACCTCCGACATCATATAAAAATGTAGAAGAAACCCCTGAAGAAATATGGGATGCTATTATTAATGTCAATCTTAAAAGCTATTTTTTGATGTCAAAATACTCCATACCTTATATGAGAAAAAATGGTGGTGGATCTATAGTAAATATATCTAGTGTTCAAGGATTGCAGTCACAAAAACTTGTACCTCCATATGCTGCTAGTAAAGGTGGAGTTTTATCTCTAACTAGACAAATGTCCTTAGATTATATAAGTGAAAAAATTAGAATTAATGCAGTTTGTCCTGGAGCATTTGATACTCCAATGGTAAGAAAATCTATTTCTGGAGATATAACAGATGGTTTAAAATCAATAGGAGCGCTTATACCTATAGGCAGGGTGGGGCAAATTCATGAAATAGGACAGGTAACTTCATTTTTATGTAGCGATAAAGCTTCTTACATTTCTGGAGAGTATATAAATGTTGATGGTGGTGTTATGGCAAAAGGTGGATGGGATTCTGATCTTCAAGGTAAATAGATAGATTGATTTAATTTAATCTATAGGCTTTGTTAGAGCTATTATTAAACTGTCATTATATATTTCAGTTATGTACTCTTTCATTTCTTCTCTATGTTTTACTTTTTGATCACCATACCATTTTTCTAAAAACAAATTATAATTTTGTTTATTATCAAAGGTTAATATAAGTTTACCTTTTTCAACTATGTCTTTTTTCACGTGGGATAAAATTCCAGCAAATGTATTTTCCAGCTGTTTTTTTTGTATTTTTATATAGTTAGTAATATATTGTTGGTTGTCAGAATCTATTCTAGGGCTATAATCATCTGTAATTACTTCCAGTAAAGTTAAAAATTCTTCAGATAAATCACTTACCAATTCATTTGTTTTTTCTTTATACATAATTCAAATAATATAAAAAACTTGAAAAACTTGAAAATTTCATGTCTTACTTAATATCAATAAAAGGATTTTTCTTTTGCTTTGTTGAATAATCTAAAATAATTCCAGCTTTCATTTTTGCAGATACAAATGCTCCTGCTTTTACTGGTAGTGCAGTACCATTATTTCTAGCCTCTTTTACACCATCATTATGCCAGCTTGTACAAGGTTCAAGGCCTGCATTATAAGATCGCCCATAAAATGGATAGCCATAACTACCTCCAAAATTTCTCCAATACCAAATATACTTAAATAAATCTTTAGGGAATTCTACTGCCCATGAAAGACCTATTTCCTTATTTGTTACTGAATACCATCCTTCAGAAAGGTCAGTAAAATAGGCCATATCTAATGATCTATCAGACTTACCAGGAATTTTTCTAAAATCTGACTTTTTACCGTTTTTCATATCAACAAAAGGCCAATTGCCAGAAAAGTTAGGCTTCAGCTTTGATGATTTATCAGCATCAGTGGGATGGGTTAAAATAGTACAATCAGGAACAGTTAGGGTGCATTTTTCTGTTAAAAAAGATCCGCCAATAGCTATATGCTCTAGCCAAACAATATCTAAATCTTCTTCACCATAATTTTTTACTTCTTGCTCAATTTCTATAAATCTTTCATTGGATTTTAATGAGATTACCCTTTTTATTTCAAATGGGCTTCTCATACTTCTACCTATAAACTCAATTTTACATAACTCCGGAGTATCTATTAGAATTTTAGTATCCCATGGAATGTTATTTACATCTCCATGAATTCCGTAGTCTGCTCCATAATATTTAGTAGGATAACCTCCATGTGGAACTACAGTTTGCCATCCTCCTTCATAATAGTCTAACCATACAGATTCAGGATCTCCGGTAGATGGTGTTGAAAGTGAAGGATTTCTAATTCCCCATGGAGTTTTAAACATCATTTCAGTATCTGTTGGTTTATAAACAAAACTTGAAATATCTGCACCTTTGTCAGCAATAATATATAGTTTAATAAATTGGTTTTCTAAAATTACAGTTTTCATTCCTCTGTAATGCCAAGAGTCAGAAACTCTAGCTCCTATAACTCTTTCATCTTGATAATTTTTACTCATTGTAATAATTGTTTTTTTAATTTATCCAAGCCTGAACTCCACTACTTGCTTTATCTCTTTCTCCATCAGTTTCTTCTTTTTCTTTTGGTAATTGACCAATTTGATCTATTAGATTTTGATCAATAGGGTCTAAAGTTTCTCTTAACTCTGCTTTTTGATCTATTAGTGTATTTTTTAAATTGTTTATGTTTATTTCTCTTAATTCCTTTTTTTCTTTAATTGATATTGCAGCAGCAGTTCCAGCAGCTTGCCCTTCTGCCATACAAATAGGTATTACTCTCGCAGAAGCAATTGCTTCATGAGATGCACTAATACATTTTCCAGCTACTAATAGCCCTTCTTTATTTTTAACAACTAAGCTTCTATAGGGGATATCATATGTCTGAACATTCATTGAGTCAACCCAAGTTCCAGAAGGTCTATGTATGTCTATATGATAGCCACCTAATGCAATTACATCATTATGTTCGTTTCCATTTATAACATCATCGGTTGATAACGTGTAATCACCTGTAATTCTTCTGCTTTCTCTGACTCCCATAGCTGGAGCTATTTCTAAAAGAAAAGCTTTTTCAAAACCAGGGACGTATTTAGGAAAAAAAGCTAATAACTGTGGAATTTGGGCATAAAGTTTTTCATAGGCTAAAGACATACTTTCTACATTGGTTGGATCTAGACCTAAAACTCTAGTCATAACTACTAAAAACTCATCAGGCTTATGTAGCTTTACTCCTACTATTCTTGTTTGAGGTAAATCTATTTCTCCTGCATTTCTAGCTTTTTCCATTAATGGAGCATAGCCTCCACAAATAATTACATCCATATTATCTAATCTTTTATATAATTTCTCTCTTATTTCAGGGTAAGGCTCAACCCATTCTCTATAATTTAGACTTGGGTCTTTACAACCTTTAATAAATTCTTCTCTACTTAATCCCCCTAATTTAAATACTAAAGTTGGTGCTTGGACAAGGCCATCTTTTGTTCTTCCTTTTTCCCATGCTGCTCCGGCTCTATCTGCTACATCACCATCACCACTACAATCAATTACTACATCAGAGTATATCTCTTGTCTTCCAGATTTATTTTCAACTATTACGCCACATATTCTGTCATTTTTAGTAATCGTATCTACAAATAAAGTTTGAAGCATTACTTTGACTCCAGCATCAGTAGCCATTTTCATAGCCAAAATTTTCCAATGATGAGAATTAACGCTTATAATAGACGAACATTTAACATCAAGCTCATATCTGGAAGCAGCATTTCTAGACCATAAATTTTCAACAATTTCATGAGGAATACCTTTTACTATTTGTCTATAATCTTGATCATGGAATCCAATCCATCCTAAAGAAGCAGAAATTCCTCCTAAAAAACCATCCCTTTCAATTAAAATAGTTTCAGCTCCATTCCTAGCAGACGCAATAGCAGCATTGATTCCAGCTGCACCAGCTCCTACTACTATTACTTGAGTTTTTAATTTTGAAATATTTTTTATACCCATAGATTTCAACCTAAATTTTGTAGTTAATATTAACTTATTATAGATTAAGAGCAAAAATATTTATTGAAAATTTCAGTTTTTTTCAATAAATATCTGGGCAGTATTTTTTATATAAAAAATACTGCCCAGACCACTATTAATATAGTGGAAATTATGAGAGTTCTGTTTAAAATAGAATTTGAACCTATGGTTTTTTTCAATATTGATCCTGCAAAACACCAAGCGTTATGAAAAACTAGTTCAGCGATTAAAAAACTTAAGGGTATTAATAAAAATATTTGAAAAAAACCTTGAAAACTTGATGTGAATTCTGAGTAAGCAATTAAGCACATTGCCCAAGCTTTAGGACTTAATGGATGAACTAAAAGTCCATCTTTATATTTCATAATATTATTATCTTTTTCTAAGTTTTTGTGATTATTCCATCCTTTTAATGCTAACCAAACCATGTATAAAAGGCATATGTAAGATAAAGCTTGTGATAGTATTTCGTATTCAAACAAAATTACACCTAATCCAAGAGATAAAGATATATTTAACAATATCTTTCCAGATATAACTCCTAAAGTGAAAGGTATTGATTTTATAAATCCATTTTGAGTTCCTGAGGACATAATTAATAAGTTAGCTGGCCCTGGGGTACTAACCATTAAAATAATAAATATCCACAAAGGGAAAAATTCTTTAATTAAATTTATCAAAATAATTTTTGTTTTATTTTATCTAACATTATTGTATACATAGCCTAAATTTTAGAAGATACTATTTTAATTTAATTTAACACTTTATTAATATATTTAATATATTCACTTTTATTATAAGTAGTAGAATATTAATAGTTAGTTTTTTGAAAACTATCAAAAGAATCTTAAGGAAAAAAATGTCATTACAATCTATAGTGTATTTTTGCGCTCGAAAACCTTTAATAGTTATAGGAGTATGGATATTAGTGGTTATTGGTGCAGGCCTTATTTCTCAAAATTTTCTAGATACGGCTCTTAATGGAGGGCAAGGACCTACAAAAGATCTTGAGTTCAATTTTGCTGAAAATTTAAAAAAAAATAAGTTATCACTTTTAAATAAATCTAATCCAGATTTTCAACAAAAAACTAATGATCAAACTTCTGATAACTTATTGATTATAAGTTCTGAGAATTATATTTTTCCTTCAGAGGAATTTTTATCATCAGCTAATGGTTTTTTCCAAAAAGTCCAAGAAGAAATAGATAATTCAGGAATTAATGAAAATGTAGGTTTGCTTAATGATTATCAAGTGAACCCTTCTGCAGATGGATCAACTGTTATGATTTCTGCTCCTTTTGTCAAAGGAGATTTAGTGTCTCCTCTTATTCATTTAACCGAAGATTATTCTGATTTAGATTTTAAATATTATTTTATTGGTACTGCTTCTATTGAATATACTTTTCAAGAATTAGCTGAAAAAGACCTTGTTACTGGAGAAGCTATAGGTATTTCTGTTGCGCTTATTATTTTGGCATTAGTATTTGGGTCAGTCACTTCAGCCTTTATACCTGTTATTTTAGCTGTAGTTTCTATTTTTGTTGGAATTGGAATAGTTGCTATTATTGGCCAGTTTATTTCTTTAAATGATTTTGTTCCTAATATCATGTCTATGATGGGTTTAGCAGTAGGAATTGATTATTGTCTATTTATACTTTCAAGATATAGAGAAGAAAGAGTAAAAGGCTTAGAAAAAATAGATGCTATAGTAAGTTCTGGAAGTTCTGCAGGTAGAGCTGTTATGTTTAGTGGAATGACTGTTGTTTTAGCTTTAGTTGGATTATTTATTATTCCAGAAAAAACATTTCAAGCTTTTGGAGTTGGAGCTATTGTAGTAGTTTTTGTAGCTGTTTTAGCTGGAATAACTTTACTGCCATCAATACTTGGAATTTTAGGGGATAGAGTTAATAGTTTTTATGTTCCTAAAGGTATAACAATAATTCTTTATTTAGCAGGTTTTTTGTTTGTTGCATTTACCCAAGATTTAGGACCTATACTTTTAATTGTATCTTTTGCAGTACTATTTATTCTTGTAATAGTATCTTTACTTCGTCAAAAAGGAATTTCTCTTAAAATTCTTTCTCCTGATAATGAAAGTAATCAAGATGAAGGTGGTTTTTGGAATACAGTAACAATTCAAGTTATGAAATGGCCATATATTAGTATGACTTTAGCAGGTTGTTTTTTATTATTTCTTTCATATTTTTATCTTGATTTAGAAAAAGGTAGTGGAGGGATTTCTGCTTTACCTGATGGAGAACCTGTAAAAATAGGTTTTACTCTTTTAGACGAAAAATTTGGTTTTGGCTCAGATGCTCCTGCAAATATTGTAATTGATGGAAATATAGAATCTCCAAATATTTCAACAGCAATAAAAAACCTTGAATCTCTTTTAATAGAAGATGAAGGGTTTAATGCTCCTGAAATTATAATTGAACCTTCAGTAAACTATGCAGAATTAACTTCAAGAATACCAGGAGACCCTTTTGATCAAGCAGCGCTAAATTCTATTGAAAAACTTAGAGAAAATTTAATTCCATTAGCATTTGAAGGAATTCTTGAATCTGAGTATAAAATTTTTGTTGGAGGTCAAACAGCAGAAGTTGTAGATCAAGTTAAAATGACTGACGAATATTTTCCTTATGTTATAGGAATAGTACTAGCTTTAAGTCTTATATTGCTTCTATTTGCATTCAGATCTATAACTATTGCTATTGCATCTATTATTATGAATTTATTATCAGTTGGAGCGGCATATGGCTTGCTTGTCCTTGTTTTTCAAAAAGGATTTATGATCAATATTTTAGGTTTTGAGCAAGTTGATCAGATAGAATTCTGGTTACCAATATTTATGTTTAGTATACTATTTGGTTTATCTATGGATTATCATGTTTTTATGCTTAGTAGAATTAAAGAAAATTTTGATGATACTAAATCTTCTGATAATTCTGTGGCATTTGGTTTGAGAAAAACAGCCAGTATTATAACTGGAGCGGCATTAATTATGGTAGCTGTATTTGGAGGTTTCTCACTTGGTGAAATTTCATTTTTCCAATCAATGGGATTTGGACTAGGTTCAGCAGTATTAATAGATGCAACAATTGTTAGATCAATTCTTGTCCCTAGCGTTATGAAAATCCTTGGAACTAGAGCTTGGTATTTACCTAAATGGTTAAATTGGTTGCCAAATATATCTATCGAAGGAAGTTCTAAAACAAGTAAATAGTTTGATTTTATATTTCTACTATTTGCCAACTATTAGAAATATTTGATAATTGAAGAGCATGAGATATATTCATTAAATCTTTAGTATTATTATTATTAAAATTATCTGTATTTTCTACAAAACTTAAAAAATCATTCATCCCTGGCCATATACTATTTTCAATTATTATTTTTGGAAGTTTTTTTTCATTTTTATAAATAGTTATTTCTGAGTTAATCAAGTCTGTTATTATTTCTGCATTCTCAAAAGTCATAGAGATAATGACTTCCCATTCTTTAGAAGATTCCATATTGAAATTCCAAGATGCCCAATGAGTACTATAATCTAATATAATGTTTGCTCTCGATTCAGAAAAACTTTTTGGGAATTTTTCACCAATAGATAAAACTCTAGTTGGTAGGTTTCCACTTATTTTATTTAATGGATCTATATACCATGGTGAAATTGAATATACGGATTTTGTTAAATTAGGTGTTGGACCCCATTTTGGTGCATTCATTACCATATTAATATTCAATAAATTTCCTAATGATTTGTCATTTCTAAAATCAATTAATTTCTTAATTATAGGCAAGTAAGATACTTCTAAATTTGGAATAAAAAAACTTTGACTTTTATCCATTAAATCAATTAATTCATTAGAAGAATTAATGTTTTCAGATAAAGGCATCTCAAAAATACAATTCTTTTTTGAATTAATAATATCCTTCAATATTAATTCATGTAGTTCATCAGGAACACTCAAAATAACTAAATCTATATCAGGTTTATTAAGTAATTCTTTATAGTCATTTGTATAAAAACAATTATCACCTAATATTTTTTTTGCTTTAATAAGTGTTTTTTCAGTTCTAGTGGCTACAGCTTTTATACTATTAGTTTTAGAGTTTAATATAGGTAAATATGCTGACTCTATCCAACCACCAAATCCTATAAGTCCTATATTTTCTAATTTCATATAAATATTTTATGATACCGTTACATTAATATAAACATATTTTTCATGAATGATTACAATTTAAAACATAAAATTCTAATCAGTTTAATAAAAATCAATTTAAAGATATAAAATTCTAATAGTTTAGATAAAAGGAGAAAAAAATGGAAATAGCAGTTGTTGGATTAGGTAAAATGGGAGGACAAATAGCTGAAAAGTTAAGTGCTAATGATTTTAAAGTTTATGGGTACGATCAAAATATTAATATTGCTTCAAACCCTAAATTTTCTTTTGAAACTACAGATGATTTAAAAACTTTAGTAAATAAATTTAAATCTAGAAGAATTATATGGTTAATGATTCCAAGTGGTAATCCTACAAATAATACAGTTGAAAAATTAGTAAATATATTAAATCCTGGGGACATAATTATTGATGGAGGAAATAGCTATTATAAAGATACAATAAAAAACTCAGAAATTTGTAATTTAAAAAAAATAAATTTAATTGATTGTGGAACTAGCGGGGGAGTTTGGGGTCTAAAAAATGGTTTTTGTTTAACAATTGGTGGAGACAAAAAAATATATTTAGAAATAAAAAATATTTTTTCAGCACTATCTACCCCTGAATCCAGAGGAGGTTTATTTGTGGGTAAGTCTGGTTCTGGACACTTTGTTAAAATGATTCATAATGGTATTGAATATGGGATGATGCAATCAATAGCTGAAGGGCTTGAAATTCTAGAAAAAAAAGAAGAATTTAATTTGAAGTTAGATGAAATTTCTACCAATTGGAAAACTGGATCTGTAGTACAATCTTGGCTAATAGATTTGATCTCAGATGAGTTGAAAAAAAATCCAAAATTAGTTAATTTTAGTTCAGAAGTTAGTGATTCAGGAGAAGGAAGATGGACAATAAAGGAATCTATTGATCTTTCAGTTCCTATACCAAGTATATATGCTTCTATTTCTCAGAGATTTAATTCTAAAAATAAAAATTCTTTTTCAGGAAAAATTTTATCGGCTATGAGAAATGCTTTTGGAGGGCATACTGATTAATGAATATAGAGACTGAAAATCTAATAATTGGTTCAGGAATATTTGGTTTATCTATAGCTTCTCATTTATTAGATTTAGGCCAAAAAGTATGTATTATAGATAAATTTGATAATCCAAATGAAGCTTCTTCTAATGCTTTAGGTAGGGTAGACCCTATTCTAGGAGGAGCAGGCCATGGGCATGAAACAAAACCTATTGAAGTTGCAAAAAAAAGCTTAAAGGCATATGAAAAATTTTTCAATCTAAATGATAAGGTTAAGGAATTTATTGATCTTGAAATTAGACCTACTATTCACTTTTATGAAGATCAAAATCAATTTCATTCAATTAATAATGTAATTAATGTAATTGATCCTGAAAGAAAGTTTTTTTCATTAGAAAGTCTATCTACTATAAATGATGATACATCATATTTAAATAATGATTTTTATAATGGAAAATCATTATTTAATGGGACGATTTTTTTAGATTCTAGAAAATACAAAAAATATTTAGAAGAAGATTCCAGAAAAAAAGGTTTAAGTATTATTCAAGATGAAATATTAGGAATAAATAATTTTATAGATAATCCAACTCTAGTAAGTGATAATAATTCATATATTTTTAAAAGACTTATTATCGCAACTGGTCCTTGGTCAAATCAATTAATTGGTAAATCTGAAAATATAAATATATATCCATCAAAGGGACAAATTGTAAAACTAGAAGACCCAAATAATAAGTTTACTAATTTGCATCTTCATGGTCCTTGTTCGCTTATAAAAAAAAGAGATGGTCTAATTTGGATAGCTGCAACAGTTGAAGATAATGGTTTTGATAAAACTATAACCTCTAATGCTACATCTGAATTAATTAATAAAGCCTCAAAAATGTATAGAGGAATTGAACAATTTCCATTTCATAGCCAAACAGCATGTTTAAGGCCCTCCGTAGACAACGATCTTCCAATAATAAAGAAGTTAAATAATGAGATTTATTTAGCATCAGGTGGAGGTGGATGGGGAATTATGATGTCTATTATGGTTGGTGAGATTTTGGAAAAAGAATTTAACTGATAATTTTAACTTCTTGATTTTCTGTAATTTCTCCACCACTTGAAATTAATTCTAGCTTTATTCCAAAAGAAGGAGTGCTTATAGAGTTTGAATTAGGCAATACCTTTAAAATATTTTGATCATACATACCTTCATCTAAATTACAATTTACAGCATTACATCTAGGAATTGCTTTGACAATTTTAAAAATTAAACTTCCTATTTGGATTTTTCCCCCTATCCAACTAAATTCTTCAAAAGGAGTACATCCACTTATAATAAAATTAGATCTAAAAATTTTCCCATTAACTTTTTTAGTATATTTATTTAATTCATTTTCACTTTCTATAGAATGTAAGCTTATTCCACCTGATTTAGTATCGTGAAAAGAACTTTCATCATTAGGGAATATTAGTCTAAATTTTTTATTTATTCCTTTTGTAATTAAAAAATCATTAATTATTTCTTCAAGAATATTGATTTTATCTTTCGAAAATATATATATTTCATTATTAGGAACTTTTATAGTTATTTCAGTTAAAGAATCATTGAACTTCAATTTAATTAAGGCTAAATCTGGAATATGCATTAATGATAAATAATTTTTTTTAGGTAACCATTTACCATCATAAAAATCATCATCTCCAATTCTAAAAGCTGCAATTCTATCACCAGTAATTTTCCCGTTTTTATTTACAAAAACTTTTTTTCTTAATTCAGGAGTAAATGACTTTATAGGATATCTATATATTTCTTTAATTACGGGCATTTTTTATTCCTTAAATCCTTCTACAACAAAAGATTCACTTTCGGAAGCTTTTATTCTAATTGCCGCAACAGGTTTATAGTCTTCAGAATCTCTGAAAGAATTCATGTCTGCAATTGTAGGAAATTCTAAAATAACAATTCTTTTGGGATTCCATGTTGTATTATCTGAGATTATTTCTCCTCCTCGAACTAGATATTTACCTCCATATTTTTTTATAACTACTGGGACCAATTTCATATATTCTGCGTATGCATCCCAATCTTTAACATCAATGCTGCTTATTGAATAAACTGCCATATTAATTCCTTTCTATTTTTTTATAAATTTCTTCAAAACTTTCAACTACAATATCAAATCTTGATAAATCTCCATAATCTTCACCTATACCTGTTCCAAATTCATTAGGTCTATGAACATAGCAAGTTTTTAAACCTATATTGCTTGCTCCATCTAGATCATATGCATGAGAAGCTACCATCATAGATTCTTCAGGCTTAGATTCAAGTAAATTTATTGCACCTAAATATACTTTAGGGTCCGGTTTATAAGTTCCAAAAAATTCTGTAGATAATATTGAGTCCCAGGGTATTTTTGAATTTTTTGATAACTTAACTAACATTGATAGATTACCATTTGATAATGCTGATATTAAGAAATTATTTTTCAATTCAGCTAATCCTGATAGAGAATCATTCCATGGTATTAATCTGTGCCAGGATTCATTAAATTTAATCAAAGATTTTTTATCAATATTTTTGATATTTAAGTCACTAAGTAATTCAATTAGAATTTCCATGTGAATTTCGTCCATTGATAAATAATCTCTTTCTTTATTAGCAACCTTAGATTGTAATGAACGAAATCCTGCTCTCCAATTATCTGTAAAACTAAACTCATCAAAAGAAAGTTTATGCACGGAAGCAAATTTAATACTTTCTTGGTGAATTGATTTATGCCAATCAAAAACAGTACCAAAAACATCAAAAAATATACTTTTGATTCCTTTTATTTGTTTCATTAAAAAATTTGAGAGCTAGATTTTAGCAGCTACTCCTCCATCTATATTAATTATTTCGCTAGTAATAAATCTAGATTGATCGCTTACAAGGAACAGAACAAGATTGGCAACATCTTTTGGATAACCTGGTCCTGGTATTATTTGTGTTAAATCAAACATAGATTCAAATACATGATGACCTCCATCTGGATCATTTATTGTTCCTCTAGTTGCTCCTGGCGTCATAATTTGACCGGGTCTAATGCAATTAACTCTTATATTTTTATCTCCACCAACTCCTGCCATGTATCTTGTTAGTGCATCAATTCCAGCTTTTGCAACATAATATGATGGTGCAGTTGCTCCAAACATTTCTTTCATTTTTGGTGAAAAACCTCTTTGAGCGGCCAAAGATGACATGTTTACAATTGCGCCTCCTCCGGAATTTACCATAAAAGGCCAAACTGCTCTAGATACAAAAAAAGTTCCATTTAAATTATCATTTATAACGGTGTTCCAGTCTTCAGTTGTAGATTCAGGAAAATCTCCCGCACCACCATGGCCAGCATTATTAAAAAGTATGTGAATATCTCCATAAACATCTGCTGCTTTAGATATTGCAGAGTTAACAATGTTTTCATTACCAACATCACATTGAATATATGTTGCTTCTCCACCTTCCTTTTTTATACTGATTTCTACTCTTTTTCCTTCATCTTCTCTTCTAGCCATTATAATTACTTTTGCACCATGTTCAGCTAATAGATGAGCAGTTGCTTCACCTATTCCACTACTACCTCCTGTTACCATTGCAACTTTATTTTCTAGAATTTTAGTCATTTGTTCTCCTTTATTATTTTATTGTGGTATCCCAATCGGTTTTTTTTCAGGGTCATCTTCATAACTTTCTTGAGACCACCAAATAAACAAAATAACCCAACCGATAATTATTACTAATAGTAATAATAGCCACCAAGCACTTCTTTTTGTATCATGAAGCCTTCTAGCGCCAATTGAAAGAGTTGGGATAACAATAAATATATCCCAAATATAACCAATCCAACCAATTGAGCTATTTGAGGATATAAAATTAGCATCAAAAATAAATCTATCCATAATTGAAGAAATTATAATTCCCAAAATTACAAATATCAAAAACCACCAGAATTGTAACCTATTCGCTTCACCATTAAAGTTTCTATAATTTTTAAAACCATCTTTTACTGAACAAGTAAATTCCATTAAAAACTCCATTTATTTTTAAGAATCATATATCAATACTAATGTCTTTTTATTTCTAAATCTTCAAGTTTATGTGTTTTAGACAAATACTCTTTTGTTTTAAAGCCTTCAAATCTACTAGGTAAATAAGCATCCGAGTCTATACTTGTTTTTCCTTCTAAAATATGCTCTGAAATTAACATTCCAGCAACAGGGTTGTAAGCAAATCCTCCACTATGAAAATTTGAACATAAAAATACACCATTCATATTTGGTATAGGTCCAATTACTGGTGTAGCATCTGCTGTGACACTAATAAGACCTACAGTGTGATAATCCCAATCTTTGTTTTGAATAATTGGGACACGATCTTTAAAAGAATCTTTTAGAAAATCTAGTGCGTTAGGAAAAGGTTTAAGTTCTTTTATATTAAAATTATTATCTTCAATACTATAATTATCAGGGTTATGTTGCGAAGTTCCGACCATAATCCTATTATCCTCTGTGCCTCTTGCATAACTTTGAAATACTCTATCATTTATAGCGGGTAACTTTAATTTTCTATCAAAAGGCTTAGTAACAAACCTTTCATGTATAAAGTTTTTCATAGGTACTTTGAAATCTATAGGGGATAATGCTAAATTTGTCCATGCATTAACAGCAATTACTAAATAATCACAATCATATTTTTTTTCAAGGTTTTCATTTTTTGAAAATGTTATTATTTTATTTATATTTTCTCCTTGAAAATTAAAATTTATCAATTCCTCTTTTTCAAAAATTTTCACACCCATATTTTCAATTTTTTTCTTTAAAGCTGGAATATAAAAATGTGGCTCACTAAAACCTCCACGTGGGTCTAATACTCCATATTCATTATCTTTTAAAATTACATCTGAAAATTTTTCAGTTAATTGATTTCCTATGTAAGTTTCAGACAATGCGCCTAAGCTATCTTGCAGTGCTCTTAATTCTGATCCTAAATTATAATCTTCTTCATTTGATATATTTAAGCAACCTACTTGTTGAAAAGTATATCTGTTTAGAATTTTGCTAAATTTCTCAAATATATCTAAAGTTTTCATTCGAGCAGTTATTGATGTTGTATTCCATTGATGACAAGTAACAATCCCTGCTGCTTGAGAGCTAGAACCACTCCCAATATAATCTTTTTCTATAATAGAAATGTCACTCATACCTTTTTCAGCTAAATGAAAAGCGGTACTCATACCTATTACTCCACCACCTAATATGATTACTTTTTTTGACATAATTTTATTTTAATCCCATTTGGGTATTTAGCCTTTGCTCTTCATTTGGAGCTCCATAATCTGCTATCCATTTTTCTTCGATTTGAGCTCTCCAATTTTCTGCTAAGGTTTTTAATTCTTTAGTTATTTCAGGCTCTTTTTCTGCTAAGTTATTTGATTCACTTATATCATCTTCTAAATTAGCAAGATGTACTTCAGGAACAGGACCATAAGCATCAATTAATTTACCTTTTAATACTAATTTCCATTTTCCTCTTCTAACAGCTGTTTGGTCAAGATATTCCCAAAAAAGAGTCCTCTCGTCATTATCAGTTTTTCCTTTGGCTAATTCTAAAAGACTTTTTCCATCGAAATAATGTTTAGAAATATCTAAACCAGCAGCATCGAGTATTGTTGGTACAATATCCATTGAAGCACAAGGTTCGCTAGAAACTACACCGTTTTTTATATTATTTGGCCAGTGCATTATTCCTGGCTCTCTTATTCCACCTTCAAATAAACTTCCTTTATGACCCTTAAATTTTCCAGCTGATCCTCCATAATAAGGATCTAGATTACTATCTAGCCAGTTTCTTGTTTCTCTAGAGGGTCCATTATCTGAGGTAAAGAATGTAAGAGTATTATCATCTTCACCAAGTCTTTTGACTTCGTCCATAATGTCTCCAACAGAATCATCCATAGCACTTAACATTGCAGCCATAACTTGTCTATCCCACGGTAAATTTAAAAACCTATCCATATATTTTTTTGGGGCATGCATAGGATAATGCGGGGCATTGAATGGAACATAAAGAAAAAAAGGTTTATTCTCCTTAGTCATTTTTCTTAAGTATTCAATACATTTTTTAGTGATAATTTCAGTAAAGTATTCTCCATCCATCCAAACTTCTTCATCATTTTCCCAAAGATCATGAGTAGGGTTAACTTGAGGCATAATTTTATCTTTTGTATTAGCGCCGTAGTAATATATATGTGAATAATAATCAACATTTCCAGCTAAAAATCCAAACCAATTTTCAAATCCATGGTCATTAGGTCTAGATTTTTTTTCAAGTCCAAGATGCCATTTTCCCACCATAGAAGTACTATATCCTTCTGACTTTAAAATTTTTGCAATAGTTGGAGTTGATTGTGGCAATCCTACAGTTTTTCTATGGCCTGGTAAAATTCCTCTTATACCAGTATTCCCTGGATATCTTCCAGTTAGAAGAGCTGCTCTAGCTGGGCTACATACTGGACAATTTGTATACCAATCTGTAAATCTAACACCTTCGGAAGCTAGCTTATCAAGTGAAGGTGTTTTGAAATCTGTTGCTCCCATACAAGATAAATCTCCATATCCTTGGTCATCAGTCATAAAAACTATAAAATTTGGTTTAGTATTTGTCATAATTATCTCCACTTAAAATTTTGATTAAAATATTTTAATCAAAATTCTAATCATATTAAAAAAAATATTACGAAATTTATTTAAATATATCTATTATTTAAGAGAGAAATTTAAGTTTATAAAACAGATGATATACGACTATCTGTGAGCTGTAAGTTGGGTAATACTATCACTCCATCCTCCACCCCATGGCCACTCTGCATCTGTATAAGCATGTGCATTCCATTCATGGCTTGGAAGTACAGGTTGTAAAACCCAAGTTCCTTGGTCTATCAATTCACCATTTTCACTTCTGGCTCCATTGATATCTTGATACCAAAAGATATAACAATTTTGATATTTAGTTCCTAATTCTCCACATTCTTCATTGACCCACATTTGCCTAAAATTTATATTTGAATGATAGGTATAATCTCCAGAATAATGATTTGCATCTTCAACTTCTACATAAAGGTTTTGAGGTCCAAAAAAATCTTTAAAGAAAATCTCCTGTTCATTTAAATCCTCAAAAGAATCTTTTCTATTGATATCACTAAATCCTTCATCTAGTAACCACCAGTTAAGTAATAGCTTTCCTTCTGATGTTATTTTTATGGGATCAAAAAAACCTATTTTACCTCCTTGACGAAAAAAAAGTTGACCTTGGTAGCAATCTGAATCTCTAGTTCCAAAAGAAACTGTATAAACGTCTTTATCAAAGCTTGCATCTTGTGGTCCATCAGCGCCACTCCAATCAATGCTACTCCAATTGCCATACTGAGTAATCAAACCTTCATACCCAATATGATCTCTACCGCATAAAGAAGGAGCTTCCACAATATTTCCAAAGTTTACTTTTGGATTTGAATAACCACCTCCACTATAAAAATAACCAATTTGATTTCCAATACTTCCAATTGAGAACATATGCTCAAAATGTTCTGCTCCAATATGAAAAAGCTCTCCATCACCTATTAATTCTCTACCCCATTGAAGTCCGTCTTTTTTAGAACTCCCAAGCGTACCATAATCCATAATACCCATATCAATATAATTGGATAGTTCGCTTAAATCTTCAATAGTTTCTGTTCTAAAATTATTATTAACCTTTTGAGTAATGGGATTTGCTTGAGGTACAACTTGAGGTTTTTCTTTAAATGAAATTAGCTCTAAAGTTTTATCTAATGTTTTTTCCAATGTTCTAGCTGTTTTATCTAATGCTTCAGTTGTAGTTTCAATAGTTTGAGTAGTAGTTTCATAAATTATTTTTCTTGGTTCATTCTTTTCAATAATTTTAATAACTGGCCATAATCTTGCTGAAGGAGTAGGAGAAGGTTGGATTTTTCTTAATTTTCTGCGTACAGGTTTTTCAGTAATTACTCTAACTACAGTTTCTATGTTTTTTTTTATTTCTTCTGTACTTGCTGAGATATTTTTTTCTGCTTTTGGCAAGTCTATTTTTTTTACAGCTTTATCTACTTCATCATTACTACAGCCTATTATAAATATAAATAATGTGAAAATTAAAAAAAAGAGAAATTTTATTTTAGATAACTTTTTTTCAGATATTTTATTCATTGATTAATATTTTAGAATATTATAATTATTTAGCAACATGTTTTATTTTCCTGAAAAAAAGATTTATATTTTATTATATTTTTTTTGAGTAAATGTTATTGTTTTGTTATCAAATTAAAAAAATGATTTTAAAAAAAGGAACTCGCGATGAAACTATTTCTTAATATTATTTTAGGCTCAGTAATTGGAATTTTAATAATTAGCTGTGGCAGTACAAATGAAGAAGAATCTTCAACGATGGATATGAGCGTGGATCATGGCTCATCTCCTTTCAAATTTGGAATGATTCTTGTAGGCCCTAAGAATGATAAAGGTTGGTCTCAAGCTCATTATGAAGGAGGCCAATACATAGAAGAAAAATTAGGTGGAAAGATGATCGTTGCGGATATGATAAATCCAGCTGATAGCCCTAATTTGACTGTTGATCAAGTAATTTCTGACATGATTGATGAAGGTGCTCAAATGATTTTTGCAACTTCCGATGATATGAAAGACGGAGTATTAGCTGGAGCTGAAAAATTTCCAAATATTCCGATTATTTGGGCTTCTGGAGACAGTGCTAAATCTGATGGTAAGGGTTTCAGGTCAGATTTAAGTAATTTGGGAAATATAATGGGAAAAATGGAATATGGAAAAATGATAGCTGGATGTGCGGCGGCTTTAAAATCTTCTAATGGCCATATTGGATTTTTGGGCCCATTGATTAATGATGAAACAAGAAGGCTAGCTAATGCAGCTTATTTAGGTGCAAGTCATTGTTGGCAAGGAGATGGAGATATTAAATTTGAAGTAGTATGGATAGGATTCTGGTTCCATATACCCGGAGTAACTTCTGATCCTACTCAAGTAGCAAATGAATTTTTTGATTCTGGTGCAGATGTAATTATTTCACATATTGATACACCAGAAGGCTTAGTGGTTACAGGTCAAAGAGCTAGTGAAGGTGAAGATGTTTATGTAGTTGGATATGATTATGAAGATTCATGTGCAACTGCTCCAGAAGTTTGTTTGGGAGTTCCTTACTTCAACTGGGGGCCAGAATATTTAAACGCTGCTATGGATGTTGTTCATGGTGAATTTTCTTCACAATTTGTATGGATGAGTCCTAATTGGGATGATATGAATGATGAAGACTCTTCAATAATTGGATATAAAATTGGAGAAGCAATGTCTGCTTCTGAAACTACAAAATTAGAAACATTCATACTTGAACTTGGTTCAGGAAAAACAGAACTTTTTCAAGGACCTTTAAATTTTCAAGATGGAACTTCCTATTTATCTGATGGAGTAGAAGCTACAGATAATGAAATTTGGTACACACCTCAATTATTAGAAGGTATGGTAGGGGATAGTCAATAGAGAATAAATTGGGCTTCTTAAAAAAAAGAAGCCCAAATTCTTATGAAAATACAAATAAAAAATCTATCCAAGTCTTTCGGAGATCTACAAGCTAATAAAAATATTACTTTGAGTTTAAATAGTGGAATCCATGCATTATTAGGCGAAAATGGAGCAGGTAAGTCAACGCTTGTAAAAATTATTTCAGGTCAACTTTCTCCTGATTCAGGCGAAATAATTATCAATGGGGAAAATATAGGCTTAGGTTCTGCAAAAGATTCAATAAAAAATGGAATTGGATTACTTAATCAAGATCCACTAGATTTTTCTAATTTATCTATCTTAGAAAGTTTTTTGGTAGGTATTAATGAAAATAAACCTTTTAGAAAAATTGAAATAATAAAAGCAAAAATTTTAGATCTGTTTGAAATTTATAGTATAGATATTGAATTAAGCACAAAGACTAATTCTCTTTCTATTGGAGAGAGGCAACAAATAGAGCTAATTAGACTTTTATATAATGGTGCAAAATTAATAATATTAGATGAACCAACAAGTGCATTTTCTCTTGATCAAAAAAAAATGATTTTTGAAACCTTAAAAAAACTATCTGATGAAGGAATAATAATAATTTTTGTATCCCATAAATTAGATGAAATTTTTGAAATATGTGAAACAGGCTCTATCTTAAAAGCTGGTGAATTAATTGAAAGTATAGCCAAGCCATTTGATTCAAAAAAAATTTTATCAAAAATGTTTGAAACAGCAGAATTTCATAAAACAGAAAAAAAATATTTAGAAAGAGTAAATAAATTTAAAATTATTTTTTCAAAATCTGATTTATTTTATGAAAATAGAACTGACTTTGTTAAAGATTATACGTTTGGGAATGTAATTGGAATTGCAGGACTTCAAGGTTCTTCTAATGATAAATTTATAAAAAATTTTTTTTCTAATGAATTTTCTGAAACACGTATCCTTAATGAATTTGGTAATCCATTCAAAATTGAAAATTATTATTATATGCCTGCAGATAGACTTGAAAGAGGTTTATTTAAGGATTTAAATTTACTTGAACATTATGCTTTAGCATTTTCTTTAAATAAGACATTTCTAGATTGGAAAATAATAAAACAAACAGCAAAGAATAAGATATTTAAATACAATATAAAATCTAATTTAAATAATAGCCTTAGTGAACTTTCAGGAGGGAACCAACAGCGAGTAATGTTATCTTTAATGCCTGATAATGAATCTATTTTATTACTTGAACAACCTACTAGAGGTTTAGATTATAATTCTGCAAATAAAATTTGGGAAATGATTTTAGAAAGAAAAAATAATGATATTGCGATATTATTTTCTTCTACAGATATTGATGAAATATGGGAATATTCGGATATAATTTTTTCCGTTTCAGGTAGTAAAATTATGGATATTAGCTATAAAGATAATTTGACTAAAGAAACTATAATTAAATACATTTCAGGATTAGTTTAAAATGTTTGATTTTGATAACCTGAAAATAAATTTAATTAGACTTATACTGACTCTTCTAATAATTTTTTTTACTTTAATTTTTTTTGGGATTTCTCCTTTCGAAGTATTTGAATCAATTATTTATGGATCTTTAAGTAGCGAATCTAAATTTATTAGAACATTAATGGTTTGGGCTCCTATTTCTTTGGCATCTCTTGCACTGATTTATACATTTTCAGCGGGTATGTGGAATATAGGTATTGAAGGTCAAATTATAATGGGAGCAGTTGGAGCAACTTTTATTGCCAGGTCTTTTTTGGGAGAATATTTAATTTCACCTTATATTCAAATTCTTTTTGCTATGCTATTTGGTGGATTTTGGGGCTTACTTTCTGCCTTATTAAAGGTCAAAGGAAATGTTCATGAAATATTTAGTGGACTTGGTTTAGATTTTGTTGCTTCAGGAATAATTATTTTTTTAATAATTGGGCCTTGGAAAAGAGATGGGATAGCTTCAACTGGAGGAACTGATTTATTCCATAAATCATCTTGGGTACCTACAATTGGTAGTTATAATTTTCCTCTTATGTTAATCTTGATAATTTTATTTTTATACTTAATAAGTTATGTAGTTTTGAATTTCACTTCATTAGGTATTAAATTGAAAGCTACAGGAATTAATGTTTTAGCAACTGAAAGGTTTTATTTTAAATCTGATAAATATATTATATTTTCTTATTTAATAGCTGGCTCTATAGCTGGAATAGCGGGATTTTCTCAAGCTTCAGGAGCATATCATAAACTAGTTCCTTCTATATCAGGAGGCTTTGGTTTTTTATCAATTCTAATTGTATTGATTTCTTCAAAAAATATTTATTTTTCTTTTATTTTAAGTTTTATGTTTTCAATTTTAATAGTTGGTGGTAGCCAACTTCAAATTAGGCTTGGGCTTGATAATAGTATTATTGGGATAATACAAGCTACATTTGTTTTAAGTTGGTTGATACTACAAAGAATTAAAATTGAAAATAAAATACTTCAAAAAATCTCAGGGATGTTTTATAAATGATTTTTTTTGAAAATACATTAGTAACAGTTATTTCATTAAGTACACCTTTGGTAATAGCAGTGATTGGAGAAACAATTTCAGAAAAAAGTGGTGTCATTAATTTATCTGCAGAAGGAACAATAATGATTTGTGCATTATTTGGTTTTGTTTTTGGATATATCACTGATATTGCAATTGTTGGTTTTTTATTTGCATTTTTTTTAGGTGCTGGAATTGCTATATTTATTTCTTATTGTGATATAAAACTTAGAATGGATCAGATTGCAGTGGGTTTTGTATTAACGGTATTTCTTAGTCATCTAAGTAATTATATTGGCCAAGATTATGTAAGGTTAAATGGTCCAATGATAACAAAAATTCAAATTCCATTATTATCAAAAATTCCATTTTTGGGTAATGTTTTATTTAATCATTCATTTATAACTTATATTTCAATCTTACTTATTCCTACAGCTTGGTTTTTCTTAAATAAAACTACCCTAGGACTCTCTATAAGGTCTGCTGGAGAAAATCCTTTAGCAGCTAATTCTAGAGGAATAGATGTAAAAAAGATGAGATTTATTGGAACTGTTATAGGAGGAAGTTTATTAGGTTTAGCAGGAGCAACTTTTTCTTTATATACTAAGTACGGTTGGTCTGAAGGGCATACTACTAATTACGGCTGGATAATTTTAGCTATAGCTATCTTTGGAGGATGGAATCCTTATAGAGCAGCTGCAGGAGCATATTCTTTTGGTTTATTACAAGTACTAGCTATAAAAGCTCAGTCAGTTACACTAGCTTTGTCCCAAATATTGCCTTTATTACCATTTCCTATAATGATTTTTGTATTAATATTTATACAATATATTAATACAAAAGATGCCAGGTACGTTCCAAGAGTAATTGTATCTCTTATAGTGGGAAATCAACCAGAAGCTCTCGGTAAGAAACTACCGGAGGAAATTAAATAATATGAAAAATATTGAAATTTCTGACATAGAAGTATTATGGGATAAAAATCAAATTAATACTGAATTGATTAGAATAGCTAAAGAAATAAATAAAAATTTTTTAAACTATGAATCAGTAAATTTAATTCCTATTCTTACCGGAGGAATAATTTTTGTTTCACGATTAATAGCTGAGTTAGAAATTCTAAGACCAGGATGCTATAAAATGTTTCCTCTTATTGCTAAAACATATGGATATTCTACCGAGTCTCAAGGAACTAAGATTTATGGATATGAATTTTTAGCAGATAGTTTAGATAAAAATTCTCCAAGTATCGTTGTTGACGATCTAATGGATACAGGAGAAACTCTAATTACTGTTATGGATAATGTGAAAAAAACTTCTAATGAAAAAGTTTATACTGCTGTTTTACTAGATAAATTAGGCAAAAGAAATAACTTTATAGAACCAGATTTTAATTGTTTTGTATTAAATGATAAAAGATGGGTAGTTGGTTATGGGATGGATTATTTAGGAAAATTTAGAGGCTTAGAATATGTTGGAACTATTAATCAAGAGTTATAGCTTATATGAAAATTACAAATGTTGAAATTGATATTATAGAGCGAGATACAGGAGATCTTAAAGTTAAAGATGCAAGATCTAATATAGGTGGAAAGACTAAACAAGGAGTTTTAAGAATAAAAACATCTGAAGGCTTTGAAGGTAATTCTTTTATTGGAGATCAGGCTGCTAACTCTTTAGATCGAATACAAATAATCAATGAAAAAATCAAACCAATAATCGTTGGTATGGACTCTGATAATAGAGAATGGTTATGGTCCCAGGTAGAAAATATTGCTGGTCATGGTTTACCTATACATGCTTCATGGGCTCCTATTGATGTTGCCTTATGGGATTTAGCGGGAAAAATTTTAAACAAACCTATTTATAGATTACTTGGTGGTAAAAATGTTCAAATTCCTTTGTATGCTACTTATCCTCCAAGACACAATAACTCATCAGGGTTTATTGAAGAAGCTAAGGAATTGTTATCAGAAGGATATTCAGCATATAAAATTCACCCAGGTGATCTAAGTGTTAAAGAAACTATTAATACCATTGAAGGTGTGCGAAAAGCTGTTGGTGAAAAAATGACCCTTATGCTTGATCGAAACCATGGTTATTCTCTAAATGAAGCATTAAGAGTTGGACATTCATTAGATGAAAATTCATTTTTTTGGTTCGAAGATCCTGTTGATCCATCTAATATTAGAGCAATAAAAAGACTGAATGAAACATTAATTACACCCATAAACATGAGTGATTCTGCTACTTTCCTAATAAAAGAAGCAGCTAATTTTCTAAGTAAAAATATCATAGGAATGGTTAGAGGCACAACTAGAAAGTTAGGAATTACTGGCCTAATAAAGCTTTGTTCGATGGCAGAATCTTTTGGTATTAATTGTGAAATTGGACTAGCTGGAAACTCATTGATGAATAAAGCAAATTTACATGTAATAGCATCAGTTAATAACAATACTTTTTTTGAATATTGGAGACCTGAGCATATACACCAATGGGGAGTTTTAAATGAAATTAAAATTAATGCCCAAGGTAAAATATTAATTAATGAGGAACCAGGCTTGGGAACTAAACTTGATGAAGATTGGATAGATTTCCACAAAATAGAAACCTTAAGCTAAAAAATTAATAAATATAATTTTTTAATATATTTTATAAAATTGAATAAATGACATTGTATTAGATTTATCAAGATTGCTAATAAATATGAAACTACAAAAAACGACTGATGTAATAATAATAGGCCTTGGTGCCATGGGAAGTGCAAGTTCCTTATTCCTTGCAAAAAAAGGTATAAAAGTTATTGGTTTTGATGCTTATAAACCTCCTCATAAATTTGGTTCAACTCATGGCCATACAAGAGTGATACGAGAAGCTTATCATGAAGGAACTTCTTATGTTCCTATTGTGCAGAGGGCTTATAAATTGTGGTCAGATTTAAATAAAAAGTCAAAAAATCAATTATTACTTAAATATGGCGGACTTATACTAGGTAATAATGGCGATCACATAAAGAAAGCGAATGCATCAGCTAAAAAATATAATATACCTATTACTAATTTTACAAAAAATGAAATCATTGAAAAATTTTCTGTATTAAATCCTCCAGAAGATTTTTTAGGGTTATATGAAAATAGAAGTGGTGCTGTTTTTCCTGATAAATCAATCAATTTCATTTTGAATGAGGCAAACAAATTAGGTTCAGTTCATAATTATCATGAAAATGTTCTCAGTTGGAGAAAAATTAATAATTATTATCAAGTGACTACAAATGAAGGAGAATATTTTTCTGAAAAATTAATATTTAGTTCAGGTGCTTGGATTAAAAATTTGGTACCTAAATTAAATTTACCTGTAAAAATTGAAAGGCAAGTACTTTTTTGGTTTGAACCTAAAAAAAATAGAGAAAAATTTGAATATAAAAATTTACCTAATACTGGATGGGACTTAGATAATGGCTTGGAATTCTATACCCAACCAAATATTGAAAATCATGGATTTAAGGTAGCAATGCATCATAATGGTAAATTTATACAGCCTGAAGATTTGCATAGAGAATCAAATATAGATGATTTAAGCATAATTAGAAATTTCTTAGAAGAATTTATTCCTGATGCTAATGGAGAACTTCTAAATTCTACAGTTTGTATATATACAGATACTCCTGATTTAGATTTTATTATTGATTTTTACCCAGATGATGAAAATATTATAATTTGCTCTCCATGTTCTGGCCATGGGTTTAAATTTACTCCTGCAATAGGAGAAATATGTAGCAATTTAGTAATTAATAAATCTTCAGAATTTGACCTTACTGAATTTTCTGTTAAAAGATTTATTAAATAGTTAAAATATGTCTAAAATAAATTACATAATAAAACATAATTTGACCTTACTGAATTTTAGTATAATATGTATAAAAAGCGTATTCGGTGAATCCCGAACAATATGATTTAGATTTTTTCTAAACTATGTTGCTGGTGTCACTCCTGATTTTAACTTAGTTTATTTATGAAAGGAGTGATTATGTTAAATTTTCGCACAAAAACAATAGTAATACTTAGTTTACTATTTTCGATGTTTGTAATTTTTGCTTGTACAGCAGAAGAAACATCAAGTAATTCTGGCTCTGGATCAAACACACTTGCAACTATTATTGATAGAGGTGAGCTTGTTTGTGGAGTTAATGATAATCTTACGGGTTTTGGAGTTGTGAACTCTGCAGGTCAATTTGAAGGTTTTGATATTGATTTCTGTAAGGCAGTAGCAGCAGCAATACTTGGAGATGCTGGAAAAGTTGAATATGTTCCATTAACAGCTTCTGCACGATTTGAAGCTTTAGCTGCCAATGAAATTGATATTCTAATTAGAAATACAACTTGGACTGCTAGTAGAGATAGAGATTTAGGAAATGATTTTACTGCCCCTACTTTTTATGATGGCCAAGGTATGATGGTAAAAGCCAGTAGTGGATACGATTCTATAGAAGCTATGGAAGGAGCCACTGTTTGTGTTCTTCAAGGAACTACTACTGAATTGAACCTAGATGATAGATTCACAGGAATGGATTATACACCTTTAACATTTGAAACAAATGATCCTTTACAGGCTGCTTATGAAGAAGGTAGATGTGATGGGTGGACAACTGATAAATCTGGATTAGCTTCAAAAAGAGCTGGATTTTCTACACCTAGTGATCATGTAGTTTTAGCTGAAACTTTATCTAAAGAACCTCTAGGTCCTTTAACAAGAGATAATGATAGCGAATTATATGATGTTGTTCAATGGGTAGTATTTGGAATGATGCAAGCTGAAGAAAGTGGAATTACAAGTTCTAATGTTACTTCAATGGCTTCAAATCCATCTGACCCAGGAATGGCAAGATTACTTGGAGTAGGTTTTGATGGTGGAGAACCAAGTGACTTTGGATTTGGAATTGATGTTAATTTCATGCAAAATGTTATTTCTCAAGTAGGAAACTATGGAGAAGTATATGAAAGACATTTAGTTCCATTAGGACTTACAAGAGAAGGAAGTTTGAATGCTCAATGGACAGATGGTGGATTAATTTACGCCCCTCCATTTAGATAGAATCAAACAAAAAAGAAATTAAATTACAGGGCCTTTTATGGCCCTGTAATTTTATGTAAAATGATATCTAGCTTATTTAAACAACTTAAATCTGAAACTACAACAAGAAAAAAAATTGAAGTTTTAAAAAACGATAAAAGTTTTAGAAAATTTTTTATTCAATTTATTTTTTCAATTTTCATGCTGTTTTTTTTATTTTATTTAATTTCAAGAGCTTTTTCATTAGAACTTGGATTTGGGCATCTATCAAGCAGAGCAGGATTTGGTCTCAGTCATTCCTTTATTATTGAATACACTAGTAATGATTCAAGATGGGGAGCTTATTTTACCGGAGTTATAAACACGATTAGAGTCAGCCTTGTAGGAATATTTTTGGCAACTTTTCTAGGTGTAATAATGGGTCTTGCAAGATTATCTAAGAACTTCTTAATTAGTAAAATATCAGCAGGATATGTAGAGTTTCTTAGGAATACACCTTTACTGGTTCAGATTATATTTTGGCAATTAGTTTTGCTTCAGCTACCTCAAATATCCAATGCATTAACATTTGGTGGAGTATCAGTTTGGTCTAATAGGGGAATACTTCTACCAATTATATCTTCAGTTGAAAATGGTTCATTATGGGTTTTAATTCTTTTAATATCATTGATAGTTACATTATTTATAAGATCTTACTTACATAAATATAAAGAAGAAAATGTTAAGATTTTTTCACCAAACCTTTTATCAATAATATTTTTTCTAATTACTGTCATAGTTTCTTATTTTATTCTAGGAATAGATTTACGATCAGATGTACCTACTTTAGAAATAAATGAATATGGTACATATATACAATCTGGAGGATTTGTTTTAACTCCTGAATTTTCAGCAATATTATTTGCACTTGTTCTATATACAGGAACGTTTATTACAGAGATTGTTAGAGGAAGTATTCAAAGTCTACCTGTCGGTCAAACAGAAGCAGCACAAGCATTAGGATTAAGTACTTATCAAAGAATAACATTAGTCATTTTACCTCAAGCTTTGAGATCAATCATACCTCCTTTGACTAACCAGTATCTAAATTTAACTAAAAATTCTAGCTTGTCTGTAGCAATTGCATATCCAGATGTATTTATGGTGTCTAGAACTATTATGAATAATGCAGGGCATGCATTACCAATGCTATTTTTGATTTTATCAACATATTTATCTTTGAGTTTATTAATTTCATTAATTATGAATTTGTTAAACAGAAGAGTAACTAGGATTGGAACATAATGAGAATACTTATATGGATTAAAGAAAATTTATTAGGTTCAAAGACTGATATTTTAATTACCTTAATTTCTGCATACTTTATATATTTTATTTCTTCTTTATTTTTTAATTTTGTTTTTACTACTGATTGGACATTAATTCAAGTGAATAGAAAAATTTTATTAGTAGGTCTTTTCCCAGAAGAACAACTTTGGAGAATTTGGACAGTTTTTTCAATATTCTCTATTTTGATCTCAGCAACTATAGGGTATCTATATAAATTAAAATTAAAAAATTCTATTTTTTATATTACTATTTTAAGCATTCCTTTTTTTATATTTACTACTTTAAATTTACTTTTTAATATTTTAATTATTTTATTTTTTAGCATAATTTCTTATACAGCATTTTATTATTTTAAAAAAAATCAAAAGAAAATTATTTCTAGAATTTTGCTCTTTTCTTGGATTGTATTTTTACCCTCATTATTTTTTATACTAGTACTGTTTGGTGGACCTAAAGTAACTTTATGGGGTGGTTTTTTTGTTAATTTAATTCTTGCTGTAATTGCTATTATAGCGGGGTTCCCTTTAGGAGTTTTTTTAGCTTTAGGAAGAGCAAGTTCATACAATGTTATTAAACTAGTATCCATTGTTTTTATAGAAACCTTTAGAGGTGCTCCTCTTATAGCATGGCTATTTTTTGCATGGTTTGTATTACCAAATTTTCTACCAAACTTATTTTCTTTGAATGATATAAATCTAGTTATAAGAGCTATGATTGTTTTATCTCTTTTTTCTAGTGCCTACATTGCTGAAGTTATTCGTGGAGGTTTGCAATCTATACCTAAAGGACAAAAAGAGGCTGCAACAGCTCTTGGTCTGAGTTCCATAAAGGAATTGATATTTATAGTGCTTCCTCAAGCTATTAGAGTGGTTATACCTGCTGTTGTTAGTACTTTTATAGCGATATTTAAAGACACTTCACTTGTTTTTATACTAGGCATTACGGATTTATTAAGAGTTGGAAGGTTAATTCCTGAGCAACAACAAGAATTTTATGGAAAATCTATAGAAACTTTATTAGTAGTAGCACTTTTATTTTGGGTTGTTTCTATAGTTCTTTCTCAAGTAAGTAGATCGATAGAAGAAAGACTAAATGTTAGTAATTAAGGAGAAATTATGAGAAAAAAAATTGCAGTAGAGGCTAAAGAAGTCACCAAGCTTTTTGGAACATTTGAAGCTTTAAAAGGTATAACAGCTGATATTTATGAAGGTGAAGTTGTAGTTATCCTTGGGCCATCTGGTTCTGGCAAATCAACTTTTATACGAACAATTAATGGACTAGAAGAACATAATTCTGGAATTATAAAAGTAAATGGTACAGAATTAAATAATAATGTTAAGAATATAGAAAAAATTCGTTCTGAAGTAGGAATGGTTTTTCAACAGTTTAATCTATTTCCTCATTTATCGGTATTAAGAAATATTACTTTAGCTCCTCAAAAAGTAAAAAAACTTTCTAAATCTGAAGCAGAAGATCTAGCTATGAGTTTGCTTGAAAGAGTAGGGATTCCTGAACAAGCTAAAAAATTTCCTTCTCAATTATCTGGAGGACAACAACAAAGAGTTGCTATAGCTAGGGCATTAGCTATGCAACCTAAAATAATGTTATTTGACGAACCAACGTCTGCATTAGACCCTGAAATGATCAAAGAAGTTTTGGATGTGATGACTGAACTTGCTCAATCAGGAATGACTATGATTTGTGTAACTCATGAAATGGGATTTGCAAAAGAAGTTGCAGATAGGTTTTTATTTTTTGATGAAGGATTAATTGTAGAATCAGGAACTCCTCAGCATTTTTTTGAAAATCCTCAAGAAGATAGAACAAAATTATTCTTAAGCCAAATTCTGTAAATTATCTCTTTTGTTTTTTGTGTGAATTATATTATCATCAAATAAATTAACATTATAATTGTGAGATTTTTATGTATACAAAAAAAAGAATTGGAGTTTTCGGTGCAGGTGCAATTGGAGGTGTCGTAGGTGGATTTCTTTCTAGAGCAGGGCATGATGTAACATTTATTGATACTTGGGTAGAACAGGTTAACCAAATAAACAAAAATGGATTAATAGTTACTAACCAAGAAGCTTCATATAGATGTAAACCAAAAGCCGTGCATATAAATAAATTACAAGAGATAAAAGAACAATTTGATATTGGAATAATAGCCGTCAAATCTTATGATACTGAATGGGCAACATATGCATTAAAAGGCTATGTAAAAGAAAAGGGATTCTTTGTAGGGTTTCAAAATGGAATAAATGATTTTAAGATTGCAGATATTGTTGGTAAAGAAAATACTTTAGGTAGTGTAATTACTATAGCAGCTATGGCTTTAAAGACAGGACATGCTTTGAGAACAGATTCAAGAGGAAGATATGATACTTGTTATAAAATTGGAGAATTTACTGGCGGAGTTTCTGAACGCTTAAAAGATTTTGTAGCAATGATGCAATCTGTTGGACATACCGAGATAACAGAAAATCTAATTAGAGATAGGTGGACAAAGTTAATGGTTAACTGTATGGATAATACACTTTCAGGACTTACTGGATGGGGAACTTCTGAAGTTAGGACTAAACCAATTACTCAAGATGTAGCAATAGAAATTGCAGCAGAAGTAATCAATGTTTCAAAATCTGAAGGATATGAGATCATGGATTTAAATGGTATTTCTGCTCATGAATACTTGGATGCAGCCAGTGGAAAAAATATTGAAGAATTAAAAAATAAATTTTTAGAATCTGCTAAATTGGCAGGTTCAGCAAGTAGGCCATCTTTTGGCCAGGATGTACTAAAGAAAAGAAGAACAGAAGTAAATCATCTTACGGGATATGTTAGCCAAATAGGTAAAAAAAATAATGTTCCTACTCCTATATGTGACAAAATAACAAAAATTGTAAATGATTTAGGAGTTGGATTTGATCCTGATCCAGCACATTTAAACGAAATAGAAAATATGTTACTTTAAGGTGAAATCATATATTTAATTCCTTCACCATCTGCTGTTGATTGAATTGCTTTATTTATTTCATCTAATTTGTAAGTCTTAGAAATTAGTTTATCTAGTTTAAAGTTTTTGATTTTTTCAGGAGTTTTTGAGAAATAATTTCCTCTTCCAAATGCACCAAATAATTTTATTTCTCTATAGTGAAGATCATATAGATCACTTTGAAGATTAGATTTTTCAGGATGGACTCCTATCATTAAAGCTTGCCCTCTTGGTTTTAAATTAGATATAGCTTTTTTTAGTAATTCTGGTTTTCCTACTGCCTCAATAGCAACATCAAAACCAATATTTTTGGATAATTCTAAAAGCTCTTCATCTGAATCTTTATTATGAGGATCGATTACAAAATCTGCCCCCATTTCTTTTGCCATATCTCTTCTTAACTTATTTGGTTCAGAAACTACAACAAAATCAATTTTTTTTTGTTTTACAAAAAGTAGACATAATATACCCATCATTCCTGCTCCAATTATATGTACTTTAGGTTTATTTATATAATTAATCATTTCTATACCAGAAAAACAGCATGAAGCAGGCTCCGTCATTGCTCCAACTTCAAATGACATTTCATCAGGTATTTCAATTGCAGAAGATTCAGGCATAATAGAAAATTCTGCAAATCCACCAGTTGTTTTAATTGAATTTATGCATCTTGATATTTGCCAGTTTTTACAATTTTCACAAACACCACAACTAGAAGTAGTATTGCAAGCTACTCTTTTTCCTATTTTTTCTTTTGATACATTAGATCCTACATTCACTATTTCTCCGCTAAATTCATGCCCTAATACTTTGGGTGGAGTTTGATGATATAACCCTTGAGTTATATGAACATCTGTTCCACACAGCCCTACTTTTTTTACTTTTACTAGAACTTGATCATTATCTAACTTGGGTATAGGTATATCTTTTATTTCAAATTTATCCTTACCTAACCACATTAAAGCTTTCATAGATTTTTAGATTATATATATAAGAACACTATATATTAAAAAAAAAATAAGTCTTAAAGAAAACTAATGAAATACACTACGATCTCTCATTATAATTGATAGAATAAAAATTGATTTAAAAACTATATTTAATTTAAATGTTTACTAATTATAAAATAAAAAATATCGAATCAATTGAAACTCCAGAACACCTAATTTTTGAAGAAAAAGTTATTAATAATATAAAATCAATTATATCTTTGGTTGGAGATCAAAAAAGAATAGTACCTCACGCAAAAACTCATAAATCAAAAGATACTTTAAAGATCTTAATTGATCATGGAATAACTAGACATAAAACATCAACACTTAATGAATTAGAAATACTTGCTGAGTGCAATCCTGAAGAGTTGATTTTAGCATATCCTATAGCATCAAAATTGAAAGCGAATAGACTAAAAAATATAGTTAAAAAATTTCCTGATACAAAATTCTCAACAATTGTTTCAAATAAATTTCATTTTGATCTGGTTAAGAATATAGGTAATTTAAATGGGGTTTATATAGATCTTGATACAGGTATGAATAGAACTGGTATTTTAGAAAAAAATGTAGAAGAACTTTTAGAGTATATAACTTTTGAAAACAAGCAAAATATTAATGGTATACATGCTTATGATGGTCAAACTTATGGAGTAATAAGTATAGAAGATAGAGTTATTAATACTAAAAAATCATTATCTTCAATTAGAAATGTAGAAAAATTAATGAAAGAGAAATTTTCTATCAATCCTGAAATTATTGTTGGAGGTTCTTGGTCTTTTCATTTCTATATTGATGAAAAAGATATAAAACTTTCTCCTGGAACATGGATATATTGGGATGCTAGCAATATTAAACAAACAGAATTAAATTTTGAAATAGCAGGACTAGTTCTGGGACAAGTTATAGATGAGAATCTTGCAAATGAAACAGTAACAATTGATATTGGAGCAAAGGCAATTTCAAGTGATCCTCTTACCGAAAATAGATTAGAATTAATCGATAAACCAAATGCAAAATTAGTTCATCAAAACGAAGAGCATGGAATAATTAAATTAAATGGTGAAAAATTAAATCTAGGTGACTATGTATTAGCTAAACCTGGGCATGCCTGTACATTAACTCCAAAGTACAATAGAGCATTAAAAATAGATAAAAACGGTGATATCTCAGGGGTCATAACTCCTCATGCACGTGACAGAGTCTAAATATAAGTAATTAATAACTTAAGCTTTACAGGTATTCAATTAATATTATTTTTTATACAATAATTCTTAATTATGAATACAAAAAAATCAGGAATGAAAAATTTAGATGTTTTAATTGTTGGTGCTGGATTTGCTGGTATGTATATTCTTCATAAATTAATAAAGCTTAATTTAAATGTATTAGTTTTAGAAAAAGCATCTGATGTAGGAGGGACTTGGTACTGGAATAGATACCCAGGTGCTAGATGCGATATTGAAAGCTTAGAATATAGTTATTCTTTTTCTGAAGACTTACAGCAGGAATGGAATTGGTCTCATAGATATTCAGATCAATCAGAAATATTGGAATATGCAAATCATGTTGCTGAAAAATTTGATTTAAAAAAGAATATAGAATTCAATACTGAAGTAAAGTCTGCTACATATGAAAAAACTTCAAAAAATTGGAAAATAATTACTACATCAGGTCAAGAATATATATCTAATTTTTGTGTAATGGCTACTGGTACTTTATCATCAATTAAAGAACCAGATTTCAAAGGATTGGATAAATTTAAAGGTGATTTTTATGTTACAGGTAGGTGGCCTCATGAAGAAGTAGATTTTACTAATAAAAAAGTAGGAATAATTGGAACAGGTTCTTCGGGAGTTCAATCAATACCCGTAATAGCTAAGAAAGCAGATCATTTAACCGTTTTTCAAAGAAGTCCTAATTATTCTATACCAGCTAAAAACCGTCCTCTAACTAAAAAAGAAATTTTGGATACAAAATTAAATTATTCTGAAATTAGAGAAAAAGCTAGATATACTAGAGCTGGAATTGCTTATAACCAATTTGAAGAACAAAAGATTTTAGATTTGTCCTCTGAAGTAATTAATAAAGAATTTGATAAAAGATGGGAAATTGGTGGGCAAGAAATTTTTACTGCAGGTTTTACAGATGTAGGAATCGATCAAAAAGCTAATGGTAAAGCAGCTGATTTTGTTAAGGCTAAAATTAAAGAAATTGTTAAAGATAAAGATACAGCAGAATTACTTTCTCCTAAAGATGCAATAGGATGTAAAAGATTATGCGCAGATTCTAATTATTTTGAAACTTACAACCGTAGTAATGTTGATTTGATAGATATTAATTCAAATCCAATTGAATCAATTACTGAAAAAGGTTTAGCTACATCCGAAGAAGAATTTTCATTTGATATTATAATTTTTGCTACTGGATTTGATGCTATGACAGGAGCTCTATTATCCATTGATATTTCAGGTAAGAATAATGTTAAATTATCAGAAAAATGGAAAGAAGGACCAAAATCATATTTAGGATTAAGTATTCATGGGTTTCCTAATTTTTTTACTGTCACAGGTCCAGGAAGCCCTTCAGTATTAACAAATATGATGGTGGCAATAGAACAGCATGTAGAGTGGATTTATGATTGTATAAAATATTTATACGATATTAACAAAAAAGAAATTGAAGCTGATTTAAAAGCTGAAATTAACTGGATGAAGCATGTAGAGGATGTTGCTGGTGATACCTTAAGAGATACTTGTAATTCTTGGTATGTTGGAGCTAATGTCCCTGGTAAGAAAAGAGTATTTATGCCTTATGTAGGTGGGTTTGGTAAATATAGAAAAAAATGTGACGAAATTGCAGAGAAAAAATATTTAGGTTTTTCAATTTGTTAATTTAAAAACCTTTTTACATCTATCATGCATTTATCTGCATTAGTAATTTTTCCAACATTTATATTAAAGCCGTGTAGAGCTCCATCATACATTTCCAGGGTGACATTATTTTTTTCTTTGATTATTTCATAATATTCAATTGCTTCAGATTTTAATATGTCGCACTCTGCAATTGCGATAAATGTTTTTGGGAGATTAGTTTTATCTTTATCTTTATTTAGAGCTGAATATTTATTAATTTCATTATCAATATATTGATCCCAAAACCATTCCATTACTTTCTTTGTTAGACCAAATCCTTCTTTAAATTCTTTATAAGAAACTGTCTCAAAATTATTATTTGTTACAGGGCAAAATAAGATTTGAGATTTAATTATATTTTTTTTAGTTTCGCTAACTAACATAGATACAGCTGCAGCTAAGTTTCCTCCAGCTGAAGTACCACAAATAGATATATTGTTTGGATCAATTCCAAATTCTTTATGATTTTCATATAAGTAAATTAATGATTTATAGCAATCTTGTAATGGTATGGGAAATTTATTCTCTGGTGAAAGTCTATAATCTATAGATATAACTTTTCTTCCTGATAATTTAGATAATTCACGACACATTGAATCATCTGAATCTAAGTCTCCAAAGACCCATCCTCCACCATGAAAATTTACTAGTAATGGTTGTATTGAATCATCTAAATTGGAAAAAATACGTATATTTATTTCAGAATTATTTACAAATATTTTTTTGTTTTCAATATGTTTGATTTCAACTTCTGGTAGAGAGAATATTTCTTTAGTTTTTGAGAATTGTTTTCTCGCTTCTTCAAAAGAAATCTCATACGGAGGTTTGTTATTTAGAGATTCAGCTTCTTCTAATTGCCTTTTAGATTCTTTATTTAACATAATTTGGAATTTCTTTTCTTATATTTGAAATTTATTTTAGTAAATTATTTTCTTCTAAAAATTATATTTTATCTATTTTTTTATAACTTTTTTCTGGGAAAAGTCTTTTAAGCATAGCTTCAGAATTTTTCTTCATTCTATCATCATTTTTGAAGCATAATTTCATAAAATAGATAGTTTAATTACTTCGTACCCTTTTAAAAATTCAAATGTATTATATTCTTTTTCTTGATTCATAAGAATATAATACAATAGGAGAGTTATTTTGACTGAACATTTAGGAAATAATATTATCTTATTAATCCTCAAGTGTTTCCTCCTCAGTAAAATACCTTGAGGATTTTTTTTAACTTTTTTAATTTTATAAGGTATTGCTTTGATTGATTTCTTAAAACATAACTCTTTTTTTCTGTCAAAAAAATTTCATGCTTTAATATTTTCTAAGTCTATTTTTGGATATTCTGTCCATATAAGGGTTCTATTATTTAGTTGGTTAGCATATGAAATTACACAAAAAGATATTTGGGTAGGAATTGTATTAGGTATAGGTGGAAGTCAAATTATTTTTTCAACATTAATAGGATCTTATTTGTCAGAAAAATATAATATTAATAAAATTTTATTTATTTCATATTTGTCTTTTTTAATCATATTATTTTTGTTGATTTTTATAGATTATGAAGAAATTTATGTTTTATTATTTCTAAGTGTTATTTTAGGAATGATACCAGGTTTATCAGCTCCTGCTTTTCAAACTCTTTTGGTTAATACAAATGACAAATTAAACTTTTCTAAAATAAACTCTTATCAATATTTGGTTATATTTTTTGGAGAAATGGTAAACCCTATAATTTTTGCTTATTTAATTTCCAGGCTAAATATAGATTTTGTAATATTTTTTGCATCTGCTTTATTATTTTTAAGCTTAATATTGGTATATTTTCATCCAGTAGACTCTCAAGAAAAAAGAAAAAGTAAAAGTAATAAATTTATATCTTACAAATCTATTTTCCAAAATAAACCAGTTGTTTTTTGGGGTGTAATTATAGCTGCTGGGCAAAATATATTTGGAGTAACTTTTTTTGTTCTATTACCAAAATATGCTAATCAGTTAGGAATAGGAGCTAGCGGATTTGGAATAATGAATGCAGCACTTGGAGCAGGCTTATTTTTTGGCTCTTTTTCGTCTATGTTTTCAGGTATATATAAAAGTAGATTGTTAGTTTGGATTTTATGTACTATTGTATGGGATATTGGACAAGTATTAGTTATATTTTCAGAAAATTATATTTTTTCATTATTTTGTCTTTTCTTTATGGGTTTTAGTGGAGCTTACTGGATGGTAACTTCTACTTTGATTTTTCAAGATCAAACAGAAAAATATGATAGAAATAAAATTATGGGACTTTATTCTTTAGTAATTTCTTTGTTTTTTATTGGATGGTTATTTGGAGGAGTGATCTCTGAACTCACTAATCCTAAAATCGCAATAGTTATAAGTGCATTATCTAGCTATCCTATTTTTCTAATTGCTATTAAAAGTTCTAAAAAATTAAGACAAGTTTAATTTGAAAACTTGTGGTAAATAACATCTCATTTTAGTAAGATCAAATAAAGTGAGGTATTTATGATTTCTAAAGAAGATCTAAAAATAAAAGTTTCTAAATTAATTGATGAAAAAAAAGATATTCCAATTGATTTATCTAAAAATGTTTTAAGTAATCCTGAAACTGGTTATAAAGAATTTAAGACAAGCAAAAGAGTAAAAGATGTTTTTAACTCTTTTGATTTAAGGGTAAAAGAAGGAATAGCTATCACTGGATTAATGACAAAAATTCAAGGTGCTAATCCAGGTCCAAATATAGCTATTATAGGTGAATTAGATGGATTACCAGTTCCAGGTCATCCTTTCGCAGATAAAGAAACTCATGCTGCACATGCTTGTGGACATCATATTCAATTAGGTAATATGCTTGCAAGTTTAATAGGTTTAAATTCAAATGAAATTTTAAATAATCTTAGTGGTTCTATTACTTTTATTGCAGTTCCAGCTGAAGAATATGTTGAAATAGAATGGAGAAGTTCACAAAGAGACCAAGGTAAATTTGAATTTCTTGGGGGTAAGCAAGAGTTTGTAAAACTAGGAGCTTTTGATGACATTGATATATCTATGATGACTCATGCAAAAGGGAATTTTGAAGGATTTGGGTATGGAGGAACTGGAAATGGTTTGATTGCTAAATTTATAGAATTTCACGGCAAGTCTTCACATGCTGGTGGAGATCCCCATCTAGGTATAAATGCTTTAAACGCAGCTAACTTAGCATTGATGGGAATTCATGCTAATAGAGAAACATTTATTGATGACGACCATATAAGAGTCCACCCCATAATAACTAAAGGTGGTTTCGTTGTAAATCAAGTTCCAGAAATTGTTACTATGGAAACATTCGTTAGAGGAGCATCAATAGAAGCTATACAAAAATCAAATTTAAAAGTCGATAATGCATTAAGAGCGGGCGCTATGGCTGTGGGAGCTGAAGTAAAAATAACTACTTTACCAGGATATTTTCCTCTTTTTCATGATAAAAATTTAACAGATTTATATGTAAATAACCTTAATAATTCAAATCATAAAAATGAAGAAATTCCACATGGAGGAGGCTCAACTGATATGGGTGATTTAGCACATATTATGCCTGTAATTCATCCTTATGTAGGTGGAGCTACTGAAGCATCAGCTCATACGGCTGGGTTTTTAGTTAAAGATTATGAATTAAGTGTTATTGAAGCAGGAAAAATGATGGCACACACCGTTATTGATTTACTTATTGATGATGCTAAGGAAGCAAAAAAAATAACAAATGAACATAAGCCAATATATTCAATTGAGGAATATTTAAAACAAATGAGAAGTTTTAGTAATTTAGAAGTGTCAAATTATAATATTTAAAAAAACATACTAAATGAAAAAAATTTCAAAAAAAAAATTATATAGAGAGCACTCACCAAATAATAAAATCACAGACAAAGTAGATCAAAATGAATGGTTTCAAGTAGAAACACAAATGAATAGAGGGCCAGATTCAAATTTAGTTGATAAATCTTTAGTGAATATATTCAATAAATATAGAGATGATTCTATGCCAGATGATAGAGGGAATCCTTCATCAGGATGTATTTGGGTAAATAATTCTCAAAAAGGAGAAATTCTAAATATAGAAATTGGTAATATTGAAACTCATGAAATTGGATATACACAATATAGAGGATCTACAGGAGCTTTCCCGTCTTATATAGAACCATCAGTAATTGGAGAAGTATTTAAGGTAGTTCAAATTATTGATAAACAAGTAATTTGGAATAATGATCTTTCTATTCCAATTAAGCCTATGATTGGCATGGTAGGGTTAGCACCTAAATATGAAGCGAGATCAAATTCTTGGGCAGGGGAATGGGGGGGTAATTTTGATATTCAAGAAATTACTACTGGAGCAACAATTCAAATACCAATAAATCATGATGGTTCTTTACTTCATGTTGGCGATATGCATGCTATTCAAGGCGATGGTGAAATATCTGGAGGAGGTGGTGTTGAAACTGGAGGTACGGTTCTTATTAAGTGCCATTCATCTTTAAAGCCCTTAGGTATGAAATGGCCTAGAATAATTAATGATGATTATATTATGACCACTGCGCAAGCTAGGCCTGCAGAAGACGGATTTAGAATTGCTTTATCAGAAATGATTTTATGGTTAGAAAATGATTATGGTATAAATAAAAAAGAAGGTTTTATGCTGTTAGCTCAAGTATTGCAAGCAAGGGTTACGCAATTTGTTAATCCAACTTATACATATTTGTTAAAATTAAATAAGAAGTACATATACTAAATATTATTATTCACGTCGCTCTATTTCTAATCTCTTTATTTCTAAGTCCTTTCTTTTGAGTTCAAAAAATAAATCATCTTCTAATTGTTTTTTATCTGCCTCAAATTCATTTAATAAATATTCTAAATTATTTTCATTTAATATTTTAATTTTAGATTCAATTTTTTCAATTTTAGATTTCATATCTTTCTATAACTTTTCTTTTTCAAATTCTAATTCAGCTTGGAATAGTTCATTGTTTCTTTGGAAATCTAGTGGTCTCATTTCTCTTGGAATCATATGAGGTTCTATAAATATATCTTTTTTATTTGAATTATTTTCTTCAAAAAAATCTATACTAATTAGTATTGTTGAATATAAAGAAATTATTAAAAAGCTAATTGAAATTATAATTAAAGTTAGAATAAAATATAACATTTTTGTTTCACATAGAGGGCTATAAACTAAAACTCCAGAAAACACATATCAATCATTTGATTTAGAAATATCAAATGGAAGTAAATATATAGAATTTGAAGTCCAGCTAACTAAAGATAAAAAAATTGTAATAATACATGATGAAACTGTTGATAGAACAACTATGTCTCTACTGAAAAACTTCCATATAAGTTGTTGGAGATTATAAAACTCAGAAGAAGTAAAACCTTTACTAGGACTAAATGCTGTTACGATAGATTGGAAGCATTCTCTTTAGTTGTATATAGTTTGTGCTATATTAATTGCTTGAAAGTTTATTTCTAATTGGTTAAAGAATAATTTTTAGTAGATTTATTATTAGAGAATCAGTTAATAACTCTTCTATTTTCAATTGAACTATATTAAATACTTAATCAAAAAAGTTTTATAATTTATTAAGTTAAATTAATAAAAAAAGTCTTGTCTATAAATTACTTAAATAAAGATTGTATAAAATTCCTTTCAGATCTTGAAAATGAATCAGTAGATCTGATAATTACTGACCCTCCTTATTTTATTGGATTTGATAGAGGAAAGGGTTGGGATTCACAGTGGGCTAATGAAAAAGATTATTTGGATTGGTGTTCTCTATGGATAAATGAATGTTCAAGAGTATTAAAAAAAAACAGAATGCTAATTGTTTGGGGGACTCTTAAAACAGAAACTTTTCTAAAGTTTAAGCTTCAGACTTCTAAAATCAATAATTTATTTCCTCAAAATGAAATTATATGGTCATATAATTGGGGAGGTAGATCTAAAAATAATTTTGCAAGAAAGCATGAATATGCTTGGTGCTGGAGTAAAGGTTCAGAGTTTTTATTTAACTCTAAAGATATATTACAAGAAAGAAAATTGAAAAAAAATATTCGAACAGGCAAGAACTACAAGGAAGGCTCTATTCCTACATCCGTCTGGGAAAAAAATAATCATACAACTTCTAAAGACTATATAGGCTGGCACCCAACTACTAAAAATTTAGAAATATTACAAAGAATGATAATGGCTTATAGTAATAAAAAAGATATAGTACTTGATATTTTTATGGGATCTGGTTCAACCGCTATATCTGCTATTAGGTCAGGTAGAAATATTATTGG
>Ga0115000_10000102_pt1 | contig 71815 bp, 67 predicted proteins | sample ArcticOcean_MG_C_6_FD_89690 | JGI IMG/M metagenome (GOLD analysis project Ga0115000, IMG submission 89690) | Marine microbial communities from western Arctic Ocean - ArcticOcean_MG_CB8_128 | ecosystem: Environmental > Aquatic > Marine > Oceanic | place: Arctic Ocean: Canada Basin | collected... | reverse complement strand
CGGCGGTCGTCCCGGCGGTGCTGGTGGTCGTCGCCCGGTTGGTGCCGACGGAATTGCCCCCCCGCCCGTTGATGCGCCTGCCTTGGCCAAGCGCGTTACTGAAAAATTCCTCGCCCACTCCAAGGCTGAGTCCGGCCTGGCCAAGGGGAAGTTTCAGAAGATTTGGATGCAACTGCATGCCGCGTGGGCCAGTGATGAAAAATTGGTTGGTCGACCAGACCTGATTCAAGGTTTTGCCAAGTTGCTCGGTGAACAGCCCAACCAGCGTGGAAGTCGAGTCGGCGACCGAGCGGATCGTGGGGGCCAACGACGTACAACTGATCGCTTAGCTGGATCCATCGGCACGAGCGGTCTCATTGCCCGGGCCTTTAGCTATGCGACCGATTCTGACGGTGACCGGAAAATCACCGCTGCTGAGCTTCAATCCGCCGCTAAAAAATGGTCTGCCGACGGCGATAAAAATACCGATGGGACGCTAAGTCCGGCTGAGATTTCCTCGGTCATCGAGGGGTTCATAAAATCCATGCCCGCACCCCGAAGTCGCCGCCGATGAACGGCGGCGGCGGGAAGTCTTATACGCAAAAAAGCTTGCCGCTAAGGACTGGTGCGGTGAGGCTTTCCGGGTTATGAAATCACTATCTATCCTGTCCATCGTCGCTGTTTTGCTGGCGGGGATCGTCGCAACGCAGGCACAAAACGAAGTTAAGCCGACGGCGTATAAGAAAATTCCCGCCATCGACTTGTCGCAGTTCAGTGAGAAACAGCAGGCCACCATCATAAAGCGCGCTAACTCGGAAGGGTGCGACTGCGGCTGCAAAATGACCGTAGCCGAGTGCCGCAATGACGACCAGACCTGCGGCAAAAGCATCACGTTGGTCAAGGCGATCATCAAGGACATCACCGGCAAGGACGTCAAGTTGGTAGCCGTCAAGCCCAAGGCAGACGATCGCGTCGGCAAACCGTTGGACATCAAGTTCACCTCCATCGATGGGAAAAAAATCGATGTATCCAAGATGAAAGGTAAAGTGGTACTGATCGATTTCTGGGCGACGTGGTGCGGCCCGTGTGTGGCTGAGTTGCCCAACGTGAAGCGGGCCTACGACAATTTGCACTCGAAAGGCTTTGAGATCGTTGGCATCTCGCTCGACAGCAAGGAGAGCGCGCTGCGCCGGTTCGTCAAAAAAGAGAAGATGCCCTGGCCGCAATACTTCGACGGCAAAGGCTGGAAGAACAGCATCTCGACAGCACACGGCATCCGCAGCATCCCGGCGATGTGGTTGGTGGATAAACAAGGCAACCTAGTCGACCTGAACGCCCGTCCTGATCTTGAGAGCAAGGTCGAAAAACTACTCGCCGCGCCTTCACCAGAGGCTAATTAATCAATTAAACCGAATCTTTTCCTTCACGAAACGCCGTAGGCCAAGCGCTGGGCCAAACGGTGTTTTTTTTGTGAACTACTTCACCACCATGACACCCTTCATAATAATCCAGTGGCCGGGGAATGTGCAGATGTAAGGGTAGTGGCCGGGTTCCTTGGGGGCGGTGAAACGGAGAGCCGTTGCGGAGAGCGGGGCTACCATCCGGGTGGCGTGCAGCACTTTTTTTGACTTAGGAACGTACTGGCCGCGCTGAGCCTCCTTGGGATCCTTGGCCATTTCGTTGGCTGCCATGCCAACCTCCTCGCTGGCACCCGGCATTACGATCACGATATTGTGTGCCGTGGCGTCCGGATTGGTGAAGTCGATGCGGACTGGTTGGCCGACTAGGACCTCAAATTTTGTGATGTCGTATAGCATTCTTTCCTTTACCGCCGAGATCTTCACGATCTTCAAGTTTTTCTGTGAATCAAATTGTGCGTCCTTTGCGGAGTAACGTTTGTTGGGCGACATTTTTTGGCGCAGGTTGAAGGCGGTCATGAACACGGCCAGTTCAGGATGCTCGGCCATGAAGTCGGCATTGCCTTTCCACAATGGCTCGATCATGCGCGAGCCGAGCGCGGTGCGGATGGCGTAGCTCAGGTGGCCGATGTTTGGATGCTTAATCGTGTCGAGCAAAGCGTTGAGCGCGGCAGGTGTGCCGATGTAGCTCGCTGCGATGGCGGCCTCCATGCGCACGAGGCCGCTCGGGTCATTGGCGAGTTTTCGGAGGAGCGCCGGGCCGTTTTCGAATTGACCGTGCCAGTAGCGAAATTGATGCGTCGCTGCGGCACGCGCGCGGTGATCGTCACACTCGAGCAACTCACCGAGCAGTTGGGTGTTGGTGGCGTCGATGCCGCGATAAGTCCATACGGCTTCGATCTGATGGTGGCGGTGGCGAGGGTCGGTTGGGTCGAGCTTAGCCACCCATGAGTCGATCGCTGCCTTGGCCTTTGCCGGAGCGCGATCGCGCAGTTCACGCTTGGCCCAGTAGCGGTAGCGGTATTCGCGTCGCTTCAAAATTTCGAGTAGTTGGCCAAGCGGTTCGCCGTCGATCCGCGGCATCTTCTGCGGCTTGGCTCCTTTGGGCATGATGCGGAAAATCCGGCCGCTCACCCGGTCGCGACGCTCGTCGCGTAATGAGTATTGGGCGTGGCCCTTGACCGGGTTGTACCAGTCGCAAACGTACATCGCGCCATCCGGCCCGTAGCGCAGATCAACCGGGATGAAGCTTAGGTTGCGTGAGAAAATGATGTTGCTGACATACTCCTCGTCGTAGCCAAACTCGGATTCGTGCCAGCGATGGAATTCGACGCGGTTGGTCGGCTTGTACCGCACCTTGACGAAGCCTCCCTGCATTTCCTCCGGCCAGTTGGGGAAATCAACAAACTCCTGGCCGCAGGTGCCGGAATAGGCCCGCAGGCCAACCGGACGGGGGTGCTGTGCCGGATACGCAGGATCGAGCGAGTGGAAGGCCTGCGCGTAAATGGGGTAGCTCGCCATGTGCTGGCCCCAGTCGTCGAATGTCACCCCCCACGGGTTGGTGCTCTGGTGGGTGCCAAACGCCGTTAGCCGATGCCGCTTCGGCTCGAAGCGAAACCAGCCGCTGTTCTGCTGGCGCACCGGGCCGTACGGCGTCTCGACCTGGCTGTGGTGAAAAATCCCCTCGCGGAAAATCAGGTCGCCGTCCGGTGTCCACGCGAAGTCATGCAGCGCGTGGTGCGAGTCTTCGCAGCCAAAACCGGTTAGCAGCTTTTCCCGGGTGTCGGCTTTGCCGTCGCCGTCGGTGTCCTTGATGAAAATGAGATGAGGTTCCTCCGAGACATAGACGCCGCCGTTGCCGAACTCGAATGACAACGGGATCTGTAGGTCGTCGGCGAAGACGCTGGATTTGTCAGCGCGCCCGTCGCCGTCGGTGTCCTCGAGGATGACGATCTTGTCGTTGGATTCGTTGCCGGGATAAACGTGCGGGTAGGTCGTCGAGCAGCTGACCCAAAGCCGGCCCCTGGCATCCCAGCGCATTTGGATTGGGCAGGCCAAGTCGGGGAAATCCTTTTCGGTGGCGAACAAGTTCACCTCGAAGCGCGGATCGATTTCGAATGCCTTCAACTCGTCCTCCGGTGGGAGGAGTTGGTTCGCGCCCCGGCTCTGTGTGGTCTGCGGCAGCGGCGGGATGTTCGAGTCGTCGATCTTCTTCGTCACCTGTTTGCCATTGGCCAAGTCCCAGATGCGCTGGTCGCGGTTGGTTGTCATGAGGTCGAAGTTTCGCATCGCTGGCAGGAAGTCGAGATAGCCGTAGCTGCGATTGCGTCCGCCGGTGTAATAAAATGTGTTCACCGGCCGGAATCGGCGGAAGAACTGCCTGTTTTTCTCCAGAACCGCCGCACGGATCTCCTCGTTCGGCACCGGCGTCTCCATGCCGAAAGCCGACTTGAACACCGTCCCGGCAAACAGCCGGTAGCCGTCGTCATTGAGGTGGCAGCCGTTGAACGTTAGGTCATGCTGCGGTGCTCCCATCGCCTTTTCGGTGACCGAAAAAAGATCGACGAAACCGATTTGCTGCTTCGCTGCGATTTTGCGCATGGCATCGGTGTAAAGTCCAAGGTTCGTGTTGTTGACGGCGGCGCTCACGCCTTCGGTATTTTCGTTGGCGATCGGCGAGAGAAGCACGAGCCTCGGCCCGCTTTTGCCGTTAAACGCCTTGGCCTTGATCGCCATGATGTAGCCGTTTAGGTCATCCTGAAACTTGGCTAAGCCGTCTGGCCCGGCGAATGACTCGTTGAAGCCGTACGCCGCGAAAATGATATCGGCTTTTACAAAAACAAGATGCTGGTCGGTGTCGGCGAAGTTTGCGGGGCGCGGTTGCATGCTAAGCGCATCCGCTGACCAGGCGAGGTTGCGTACTGTCAGGTCGTGGTTTGGGTGCGCCTGGTGCAGTAGCGTCTCGAGGTATCCAAAATCCTGCGAGCGGTCTAGCAGCGTGTTGCCGATGAAGGCAATGCTCATGCCCCGTTTGATTTTCAGCGGCAACCGCGTATTTACGGGAGAGGTTACCGCAGGGAGAGGTGCCGTTTTTTCGAACAATGCGTACTGAGCCAACTCCGGACTCTTCGGCTCCGTTTTTTTGCCGGTTTGCTTGTTACGAGCATCCGCACGAGTCTCCGCTTTTTTGCTCTTGGCCAAACGCGACTCGAGCCTGGCCAAGGGGTGGATTTTTGTTTTTCCCGAGGGTACTTTTTCGCCTGCGGCCCAGCAAATTCCGTTGATGAAGAGCCGCATAAGGCTCCTGTTCTCGAAGCTACTCTTGTGGCCTAGCGTTGTGCAGAACACGCGGCCGCCCCATTTGTTTTTCCAAGTCCAGGCGACATCCTGCGTCATGGTCGGCTTGATTTCGAATGTTCCAAAGCGGTTAGTTTTTTTACCCGGCTTATTGGATTTGCCAGTGCCGCGTAGCAGCGACTGGGCGCCCTGGGCAAGGTCGGTGAGGTATAATGTGCCAGCGGCGGCAATTGGCTCGGCCAGATTGATGCCGGTGAGGATCAGGTGGTCTCCGGCGCCCTTGGACAAGGTGACAGATGTGTCGCCTTGCAGGTGGGCGAAATATTGAGAACCAAGCGCGTCGCTGCCGAAGCCATTGTTCCACTTGGTCAAGCTGTTGTCTTTTGGGTAGTCGAATGCATGGGTGCTGGTCCGGAATCCCACGACCGGCTTGCCGGCCTCGAGGTAAAGCTGGATCAAACGAAACTGATCCGGCGGAAGCGTGAGAAAACGAGTATAGAAAATCGCGACATCGGCCTCCTGCAATAGTTCAAGTCCGGCGATTCCTTTAATGTTTTTTTCCGGATTGTACCCGGGGTTGAGCACAGAGGTCTTCCAGCCAAGCGCATCGAGTTGACTGGCCAGTGCAGGCATTGTTTCGTGTGGACTATAGTGGTGTGTGCCGACAACAAACAGTGCATGGGGCTTCGCTGCCTGCACTTGGCTAAGAGCGAGTAATGTCGCGAGAAACAAGCCTGAATTATGCATGGTTTAAGGCCGGGGATAAAACACGTAAACCAGTAGTTCGTCGAGCGTTTGCTTTTGCTGAGTGGGCAGAAAGATGTCGTACAAATAGTTCCACTAGATTTAGTTTTAGCATTTACAGGCTAGATTTAGTTTGGGATTATAGGCGTGGTTGATATGAAAGAAATGACAACAATTAGACATAGCTTATTGGTGGCGGTAGCGGCGGGGCTGCTTTTTAGCGGTTGCGCCACGGATCCGGGAAGAAAAACGGCAGTGGGCGCCGGATTGGGCGCAGCAATTGGGGCGGCAGCGGGGGCTATCATCGGCAACCAAAGCGGCGAGGCCGGCAAGGGCGCATTGGTCGGGGCCGGTGTCGGGGGGCTTATTGGGGCCGGTGTCGGTAATGCCAAGGAGGCCAAGGAAAAGGAAGCTAACAAACCGAAGTAGTAGCCCTTCGGGTGATTTGAATTTGTGGGAGAGCCGGTTTTGGCTCTCCTTTTTTCTGGTACTAATGAAGGCACTGTTCGTTCACGCGCACTTTGACGATTATGAGTTTTCCACCGCCGGCATGTTTGAAATGTGGCGGCGACAACTGGGCGACGATTTTCGTGCCCGGTTGATCATCTGCACTGATGGCGCGGCGGGACATCACCGGATGTCACGGGAGGAGACAGCACGGGTTCGGCTGGCCGAGCAGCTGGAATCGGCGAAGCTCGCCCAGTGCGAAATCGAGCCGCTGCTTTTGCCCAACGGCAAGGCGCCGCGCGAGGCCTGCCTGCAGGTTGACAGTGATTTATTGGCGGCGCTTTGGAAGGCCATAAGAGATTTCGAGCCTGACTATCTGTTCGTCCCACCGGTGCCGTCGGACTCCCTCGCTGGGCTTCACATTGACCACGTGGCGGTGGCGGAGGCTATTCGCAAGGTGGCCTATATGATCAACGTGCCGCATGCTTTCACGCCAGAATATCCGTCCGACGAGCCCAAGCCCAAGCCGTGCAAGGTTCCGTACATTCTCACCGCCTACGATGGGTACATGTTCGGGGCTAATTCGTACGATCTGGCGGTGGATGTGAGTGCGGCGTTCGACCTGATGGTGGAGATGACCTGGTGTCACCAGTCGCAGGTGACCGAGTGGTTGCCGTGGGTGGGGAGGCATGACATGGTCGTGCCAAAGTCGAAGGATGAATGGAGGGTCACGCTCGAGCACCACTATACCAAGCGTAACCGCGAGCTTGGCCTTGGTGGCCAGCCGATGGTGGAGGTTTTTGGTGTGACTGCCTGGGGCGAAATCCCCACGCTTGACCAGTTGAAAGCCGATCTACCCAACCTCATCACACCGGCCGAAACCGAGGTCCGCCTAGCCAGGCGCCTGGCCCAGTGGCGTGGCGAATGACGCTGCCCAAGCAGGGGTAAGTTTTACAGTGGCAGCGACTGGGACCTGCTGTTTTTTTTGTGTGCCTGTTTGTCGCCATCTACGCGATGGAACAGGCCAAGGTGCTGGAGTTGATTGGCGATCGCATTGAGCCAATTATCAGCATGGGTCCAAAATTGGGAGGCGGCTTGCTGTTGGTTTCATCCGCCTTGGCCAGCAGCGTGACCGATAACATCCCGCTTGCCGCGGTGCTCTCGAACATCCTCGATTCGATGGGTATCGTCGATGACTCCGGAATGTGGTGGCCGGTGATTTCCGGAGTGAACCTTGGAGGGGATCTGACACCGATAGACTCTGCCTCGACGCTTGTGGCGGTGACCATCATGCACAAGCACGACCTGCTTATCTCGTTCATGGGCTTCGTAAAAAAAACCGCGCCGTTCGCAGTGCTTCATATCTCCCTAGACGGGCTGTACGTTCTGTTCGCGTTAAGACACCTGCTGGGTTGAGCTAGTTATTTCCCGGTATTGAGTGCGACTTGGAAGATGCCGAGCAGCAGCAGGATGGCCCCGACTGGCAGGAGGACGATGCCTAGTCCTGGCTCGGAGCCATGGGTGAACAGACCGCCGAGGATGAAGCCGCCAGGAACGAGCAGGGTGGCGGCGGTTAGGCAGCGGGAGGCCAGGGTGCGGGCGTAGTCGGGTAGACTTAGCCGTACCAGCGATGCGGCGAAAGCGATGTTGAGTATCGACAATAGCGTGCCGTGTGCGTGACCAAGTCGGAGCATCAGCCGGTGCGTCTCGTTGTCGCCGACGTCTAGGTACCAACCGACTCGGAACGCGAGCATTCCTTCAAGCATAATGCCAAGGCATACGAAGACGAACAACGACCACCAACCAAGCTTGAAGTGACGTCGTTCCTCTGGCGTGGCGCTGCTGATGGCGGCGGGTGTGGCCAGGTTGGCCGGGGCGGTTCGGGCGAGTTGGGCGGCTTGGTCGCCACGCTTGCGTCGGGTTGGTTTTTGCTTGCTCATTCCTGGATGGTCATCGGGCGGTTGTTGCGTTGTCTGGTCAACCGGTCGGTGATATCTTCGACTGGTTTAGCCTGTGAGACGAACAGTAGTTCGGCGTGTTTCGCTTGGTCAAGGGGGGCGGTGTAGTCGAACTGCGTATCGGTGAACTCCGGATTGGCTATCAGCGACTTGTGGGCTGTATAACAAATGGTGGAGAAGGAATCGTTCATCGTCCGGATCAGCCATGGCGCCTGCCAGTTGCCGACAGACACCTTGCGGGCTGGTTTCCAGCCCATATGCCAGGCGTCGTCGCCCTTGAGCATCGCTGAGGTCGACTTGTCGTCGTCGAGTGGCGGCTGCCGCTGGCCGAACCACTCGGCAAGATGTTGGCTGGTCCACTCGAGTGACTGGTCGAGCTGGCAGAGGTTGCAGTCGCTGGGGCGGTAGGCTTTCAACTGTGTCCCGACACTGAGCGAGTCGATGATTGACAACGTGCCGCTCATCAGAGGTCAGTCGTTTGTAGCGGGGATGGTGAGGCGATAGTAGCCGTTGGGCAACGGCAGATGTTCCACAGGCAGATCGTGGATGATGGTGCGATTGCTGTCCTGCGGCAGGAACTCCTGCACCTTGATCCACTCGCCGCCGGCGACATCGGCAGTACTCCACAGCACATAGGTTCGCCCGGTTTGCGCCTCGAACACAGCGGTCAGGCTGTCCTCGTTCATCCTCAGCCCCAGCGACAAAATGCTGTCGGTGTCGTTTGGCCTTGTGCCGGCGAGGAATTCCTCGAGGTTGGTGTGGCTGTCGTTGTCCTTGTCGAGCCCAGCGTCGCCAGCGTCGTTGGGGTTGAGCCCGTACCGGTTTTCCCAAAAGTTGGGCAGGCCATCCTCGTCCGAGTCGCCGAGGATCAGGTTCGCCTGGCCTGGTGTTGCGCTGTTCGGGAAAAAAGCAATCGTGCTAGCGCCGTCAGGGTAGCGTCCCTTGGAGATGCCGCGAGTCTGCTCGCCGAACAACACCGAGTCTATCACTTTGTCCGTGGTGTCGGTGAGCACGATCTCCTCACCAGTGCCGCTGAGTCGGAATCCCAGATGGGTTGGCCCATCGGCAGGGGAATTGTCTGCGGTTAAGCGGAGAAACCCTTTGGGGCCAATGGTCGTCAGCGGTGGCATGACGGTCTTGTCTGGTTGGGTTGAGTCGTCGCTCAGTTTCAGCCCTCTGAGCAGGATTGGGAGGCTCGACTTGTTGAACAGTTCCAGCCAGTCGTCGCCGCTCTCCGGACGGGCCATCCATTCATTAATCACAAGTGACGCGACGTTGCCTGTGTCCGACTCCACGTTGGCCAGACCGGGGGTGGGGGTGGTGAGGGTCCACGGGCCAACGCCGTCAGGCTCGCGGCCGATGGAGTAGTCGTCTGCCTGCGGCCCGAAGCCGATGGCATCCTGGATTTTCAGTCCCTCGTCGCCCGGCCACCACAGTGCGATGTTTTGGCCGTCGGCATCGAGCGCGAAGCCGGTGTGCATCCCTGGCGACTCCTTTTGGTCGTCACACCAGACAACAAGGTGGCCTTTGGCCGGCAGAATTGTGTTGGCTGGGAAAAAGAAGGTTGGCTCCTTGGCGACGCCGTCGCCAAGGCCCGCGCCGGCAAGGTCGATGTCGCGGTTGGTAGGGTTGTGCAACTCTATCCAGTCGGGGTTGGTGTCGGCGTGAGTCACCGAGCCTCGATTGGCGGCCATCAACTCGTTGAGGATAATGCCGTCCGGCAGGCTCTCTACGGTGGCGAGGAGGCTCAGGCCGAAGGCGAGGTCCCGGTCGTTGGTTGAGTATTGGTGCACTTCGACCGCAAGGATGTTTTTACCCTGCTTCAATGATTTTCCGGGGAGAATAATTTGGCCACTCAACTCGGCATCGCCCACTGAGCTCAAGGCCCGTGTTGTATAGCGGATACTACCGCGCTCCTTCATGTTCGCTCGGTGGATTTGCTTGCCGTTGAGATAAAATACCGCGCCGTCGTCTATGAGATAGCTGATCTGCAACTCGCCGCCCTCAGTTGGTAGGTCGAAGTCAAACACCTTGCGAAAGTAAAACGTATTGGCCCCCATCTTTAGAGTGGTGGCCATCTTGTATTTTTGCCGGGTAGTGGCGCGTCCAATGTACGACTTGCCACTTGGCCAGGCGGAGTCGTCGTATTCGGCCTTGCGCCAGGTGGTGCCCAGATTTTTGCCATCTTCGTTGTATTTCCACTCCGTGTCCTCGAGAGATATGAGATTCTCCGAGCTGGCGTGCCCGCCGTAGCGGAAACCGGCCTCCAGGTTGGGCAGCGATTTGCGCCCCTCCGAGTCGATATAGGTCGCCCGCCAATAGTAGGAACGGCCGAATTCGAGTCGATCAAACGGCACTGGCATCTTAGTCAGGTTATCCGTCGTTTCGGCCTTGAAAACGGGGTAGGTGAACGAGCCATCAGCGGTGCGAATTTCCCAAAGGGTGCTGGCATGGGTTGTGTTCCCGTCAATGCTCTCGAACGCGGAGACCAACATCGATGCCGGTGAGTAGACGGAGCTGCCGCCGGTTAATTTTTGAGCCGAGGGCTGGCTGGGGATTTCCACCTTACCGCACTGTTTGTTGACGTTGGACTGGCGTCCGCTGGCGAACGAGGTGTAGCCGGTCAGGCCCATGCGGCCGAGGCTTTCTGGCGTGAGCAGCGTGTTGTTCAGGTAGTAAAGGTGTTCTTTGTACTCGGTGCGGAACGCCTTGAAAAACGCGTCCTTTATGGGGTGCGTGCCGTGGGAGGTGTTCGGGTTGCCGGCCTCGCCGATGAAGATAGACCGGCTGATGTAGTCGCTGCGCATGTCGTTATCGAAGTCCCACGGCAACAGTGCCCATCGGCCGTCGGCCCGGCGCCAAAAGTAGAAGTTGTGCACGGTGTCATCCCAGGTGCCCATCCAGTTGCGCACGGCGATATAGCTCATGAGTGACTCGATGTCCCAGTTTGCCTCGAACCATTGTTTGAGCCGGGTGCGGTTGCTCCTGTTCTTGGCCAGGCCGTCGATCATTTCCTTCAGCTCGGTGTGCCCCTTCCAGTCCTGATTTTTGGAGGAGTAGATCCACTCGTAACGCTGCAGTCCCGTCCAGCCGTCGTTGGTACCCAGTTTGCCGCCATCGCCGCGGCCGTACGGGCCGAGATTTTGTAGGATGCCGCTGGACTTGAAGATATGCCCGTTGGGTTCAAGCTCGGTTCCGGGGTTTCGTCGGGCTTGATCCTCGTGGTATTTTTCCAACATTAGGTCGTTATGATCCTCGATCAGGAGCCGTCTCATTTTACGTTTGTTGATAGCGACATCGACCCACTCGGTGTGCGAGGTGGGCAGGCCAAGCTCGCGGTACAGCATGTGCCCGGCCACCGTCACGTTGTCCTTATCCGTGAACAGCAGGTCGCTTTGGCCGTTGAACTGGTTGTAGCGTGGCAGGCGAACCTTCCACGAGTTGCGCCCGGCGTTGCGGCGGAAAAAGCTACCATTCCAGCGGGCGTACACATCGCGCACCTCGCCGTTGTAAACAAGAACTCCGTGAACGGTGTCGTTCCATGGGCCGCGAGGCTTGATGTTCTTGGCTGGTCGGTAGCCGCTGCGCGGGTTGGCCGCGGCGTTCTTGGAAAGTTGGCTGATGCCTTTTCTTGAAACCATTAGTTCGAAATATTTTCTGGTGTCGGTGAACTTGGGCATCACGAAATAGGCGTGCCAGGAGTACGGATCACTCTTGCGCGGGGAGATTTGTTCCTGTCCGTTGCCGAGATCCGCCAAGATTCGGTAGCGGACCAGCGTCCGGTCCGGTTTCTTGGGCAGCTTGTATGTCCACAGTCCACCCACCAGTTTCATGTCGCGCTTGGCCAGGGTCTCCCCCTCCTTTTCTAGATTGTCATAAAAGTACTCGAGCGTTACGTCGGCGAGTGTGTCGTTGGTCGAGAGCCTGGCTTCGATGGTTGCCGTGTCCAGTTTGCCGATCAGGGTGTTTCCCTTGCTGTTGACTGCGCGGATGGAGGTAACAATGGGAGCCGGCATGGAACGCTCACGAGCAACGTGGTTCGGCCGACCGGGCGTAGCGTTTTTTTTGATTGGCGAGGTGACCCAGTTGGCAGGGTCACTGCCCGGCAGCGAAAAGCTGACTCGCTCCAGTGACATGCCCCGATATTGGTAGGTCAAGGGGTCAATGCCAGTCCACTTAAGCCCCGCGCCGATCGAGTCCGCACCAATGGGCCAGGGAAACAGCGCCGAGTAACGCACACTGTCCTCGGTGTTGCCGCCGTCATTCTCCACGCTAACCTGTTCGCCGTTGTTGCTGAGCAGGCCCTCGTATGGCCCCAGCACGGTTACGCTTCCCAGTCGGTATTCCTTGATGGAGGCTAGACGCTTGGGGTCTTTTGCCACTACCAGATAAGCACCGCTTTCGACTTTAGTGCCCGCCGGGAAGGCATATTCGATACCGCCACTGATCCGCCAGTTGTCCAGCGTCACCGGTTCGCGGCTGAAATTGTGCAACTCAATGAACTCGTGCACATCCTCTGATATGTTGAGCACCGGCCTGCCGCGTGGGTCAAACTCCGGCTCCTCGATGGGATGATACATGATTTCGGAGATGATGATTCGCGGCGGCGGCGGTGCATTGGCGTCCATGTGATAAAACCAGCCAAGGGGCACGAAAGGTTTTTTGAAAGGGTTTGTGCCGATGATATAGGCCAGTGGATCCCACGAGATTTTCACCTCCTCGCCCGGGGCTTGGCCAAGCGCAAACTGATAGTTGCTGTTGCTGATCTTCGTCACGCTTTTCGCCGGATTGCCGTTGACCAGCAGGTCGGTGGCGTCTACCCCGCTGACAGGTACGCTGAACTCGACCTCGACCGTGTCGAGCGATTTCACCGTCAACCCGGCCGGCGGGTTGGCCCGCCTCACGTGCGGCGGGTTGTCGTCGGCGTACGTGTACGCCCAGCGATTCCCGTTGGCGGTTTCCCTGAACGTGTTGGGGGTCTGCGCCTGGTCGGTGATGCCGTGCCCCTTGGCCCACGAGAGGCTCACCTTGCCGTGGGGCAGGTCGCCGAGTTGAAACACCCACGTCCGGCCGCTGCCCTCCACCGAGCGAGCCGGCGTGCCGTTGGCCAACAGGTCGGCGGCATCAACGCCTTTCACCGGTTCGGAGAACGTGACGCTGACTTGGCCAAGGCTCGAGGCCAGGCCACTTGGTGGATCGACCGTCTTCACTTTTGGGGGGATACTCTCGACCGACACCGCCGTGAGGCGCGCGTCGAACAGGGCATCTGGGCTTGTGCGTCGTTGGTTGAGCACAATCACCGCGATCGTGTTCTCTCCATCGGTGAGAATGTCTCCAAAATTTTTCAGCGCGTAGCTGCGGAAACTCAGCGGCTCCGTCGCCGCTTTGGAAGCGGCCGTGTTGTACTTCGGCTTGTCAGTCTCGACATTGTGGCGCGCCACCTCCGTCCCGTTGATGTAGGCGACAAAGCCGTCGTCCACCTTGGCGCGCAGCGTCATCGAGGTGATCGCGTCCCTTTCCTGGCAGATGAACTTGCGCCGGAGGAAAAACGAGTTGTATCGGCTCTTCATGTCCTCCAGTTCGGTGCCGCCGTTGACATTCTCGCCGTAGAATACCGGGGTCGGTGCGGTCTCCCACTTTGAGTCGTCATGATCCGCATTAGCCCAGGCCCAGTAGTCCGGGCGGGAAGGGGTTTTCTTGCCACGCCACAGTTTCCAGTCCGCTCCGTAGTCGAAGAACGTCACTGCTTGGCCAAGCGGGGCGGCAGCCAGTAGGGCCAACGCCAGGGAAGGGCCAATTGAGCGGCGGCAGATGGTGGGCAGATCGGTCATGTGCGGTGGAAAGTACCCGGTTCACCGCGATTTTCAATGCCTCAAATGTGAGCCTGTAAATGAAATATATATATAATAAATATATTTTTTAAAAAATTTAAGGGCAGATTACGTTTGCTTTCATCAATGCAACGGTTGGCTTGGTTTTGGGTGTCATCATGTTGGGGGTGGTTACTTTCATGTTGGGTCATTTCTTTCCTGCTATATGGTTTTTTGCCAAGTTCCTGACGATTCTCCTGTTTATCCTCCTGGCCATTGTGGTTCCCATTCAGGCGGCAAGCCTGAAACTGGCGCTACATGGCGTTTTTCGGGAGGATGTGCCGTTCAAGGCTTCCTATATTCTCATGTCAATTATTCTATTTGTTTACGTCGTGATCATGATGGTGGCTTTCATGATGAGGTTTGATCCCACCACTGCCTATATCGGGCAGTTTTTTGTTGGCTCGTTTTTGTTGGGGCGCTTCATTGAAATAAATGAGGAATCGATCGGCATCATGAAAGGCTCGTTGGTTTCGCTGCTGACGACGGCCATCACTTACGGTATTTGGTTTTTGGGAGGTAGAACGATCATGGGGATGCTCGGATTGCGAATGGCGCGCGGTTTTTAAAATCCACTCTTGGTTGCAATCGCGCTTGACACTGTTGGGCTCAGTGGACACCATTTGGGAGTTAGCAGTTTTAAGATTAAACAAATAGAATCATGGCATTCATTGTAACAGGAGCTTGCGTGGATTGTGTGTACACGAGTTGTGTGGATGTGTGCCCGGTGGAGGCATTCCACGAGGCGCCGGATCGGTTGTTGATCAATCCCGACACCTGCATCGACTGTGATGCGTGTGTACCGGAATGCCCGGTGGAGGCCATTTATCCCGAGGACAATGTGCCGGACGACCAGCAGGAGTGGATCGATCTAAACAAGGATGCCGAGAATCATCCCACACTTGCAGCTTCCAAGGATCCCTTAAAGGGTCCGAAGTGCGGCAACCCTAACGCTGCCTGACCCCCCAACGGTAACCAGAAACGCCGGTCAATCGGTCTTGAACTGACCCGGTTGCAGGATGCCGTGGCGTATCCGACCTCCACGCGGACCAACACAGGTGTACGTGATGTGCACCGTGCCATCCGCCGACTGGATGACCGAGGGGTAGCCGAAGGAGGTGGCCCCGTCGCTTTGCGGCTCGAGCCGCTGCTTCAGCGGCCAGGTTTTGCCCTCATCCCCGGATAAGGCGACAGTCAAATTGTCGCGTGACTTGGTCGAGTCGTTGTACACGATCAGCCAACGTCCGTCGCGCAGGACGATCACCTCGAGGCTTGAGCCGGGGTTGGGGATGTCGGTGTCCCTCGCCGCGCTCCATGTCTCGCCATTGTCGAGGGAGAGGCTGGCCATCACCCGGAAAGGTGGGGGACCTGAGTCGCGGCAAAAGGCAATGATCGTCCCGTCGCGCCGCTTGGCCAAGCTGGGCTGTATGGGGCCAAGGCCGATGATCGGTTGGCTGGCGCGCCACGAGTCGCCGTCGTCATCGGAGATTGCCACGAGCGAGGCGTTGAATCCATCCGAGTAAAGCGGGAGCAGTATCCGCCCGCCGGGCAGCGTCAGCGGGTGGGTGCGGGGCATCCAGCCGGTCTGCCGCTTAAATGGGTCGTTGGCCGCCTTCAGTAGCAAGGCTTCGTAAGGCTGGGCGTACTCGGCCCACATTGCTGTGTTCAGTTTCAGCTCGTCGAAGCGCTGCTTCATCACCTTTGCAAACACCGGCCCCGGCTTGAGTTGAACGATACCCTGCCACGACCACTTGGGCGCACCCGCGCCTTGGTAATCTTCTGCGCGCCTGAATTTCAGCAGGCCGCATTCCCAGCGATGCGCCAGCACCGAGATCCAAAACAATCGCAGCCGTCCCTTTGGGTCGATGTACAGAATAGGGTTGCAGTCGGGGAAGCCGGGCGTGTCGGCCATCTCGAAAACTGGTCCCCAGCGCTTGGCCCCTTTTTTCAATCGGGCACCCTGCACAAGCACGTCGTCGGCCGAGCGCTCGCCGGAGCCGTGAAACCAGCAGGCCAGCAGGTCGCCGTTGGGGCACTGCACGATGCTGCTGGAGTGGGTGTGTTTTTTGCCGGGTGGGAAAATGTCGGTGGCGGAGAACAGGGGCGCGGCCTTGGCGAAGGGCAGAGTATACCACGAAAATAGCCCAAGCAGAGCGAATTTAAAAACGGACTTGGAGATAATCATTTTTGCTGGTTCAGGGGATGAGGGTAGGTTGGTTGGTCAGGTGGCGCTGGATGCGGCGTAGACCGGGGATGGCTTTGTCGCGGGGTTTGACGCGCAGGAAGGGGTGGGGGGATTGCCAGCCCCAACGCTCAGCATGGCCATCGGCGAAACTCATGACAGCTCCGTTGTGATACTCGCCGTAAGGCTGGCGATCCGGCTCCGGCGGCAGCCAGCCGTGGCGATTGGCTGTACCGTCGCCCCACTTGATTTCCGAGTAGTAGCGCAGGCCAATATTACCGTCGTTTATGCTGAATGCGACCTCGTCCATGAACACGACCGAGCCCGAGGGGCCGGGATTGCGGATAGCGGAGAATTTCTGACCTCTCTTACCCATCATTGTCAATGGTGAAGCAGGTGCGCGTCCGGGGATAATCACGTGCCAATTAAACCACCTTGCCTCCGGTTAATCCATCAAGTTTCATCCAAATGATGTCAGCCTTTGCGGCTCCTCCCTGGCAACCGGGGGGCTGACTCCGGAGTCAGTAAAACCATACCCCCCCTTGGTTTTCCAATCTTTTACTTTAACCTGTCATTCAGCAAAATCTGGCGTTTATGAACCGATAAAGGGGCTTAAAAAAGCGATCGCTAGGCTCTTTTCTGGTTTGTGAAAACTGCGCTTGCCAAGCGATTCCTTCACATGAAATATCGGTTCAGAAAACCGTAATTTCATTATTAATAATTGTAATTGCCAAGTCACTGGAATGATGGTAGCTTACTGGAAAGCAGTAACTATTTATAGAAATGAAAGCATACAGATCAATCGTAGTGGGGTTGGCACTTGGCATGGCAGTGGCCGCCGCCACGGGGCAGACCAAGTTGTTTTCCGAGTTGGTTGGGCCGGTTCCGGTCGGCTCGGTGAAGGCTGGTGGAGCATTGCAAGTGCCGTTCATTATCTGGGGCGGTGACATGGCGACGTTCTATGCCAACGGCGGTCTTAAGACCAAGCCGGGCACCCTTTTCCACGAACAAGGGTTGAATCTGAACCTGACGCCTGGTGACGACTTCATCCAGCAGGTGCGTGATTACCGCACCGGCAAATCACCGTTCTTGCGCGGGACCTTCCGAATGATGGGGCAGGCGTCCGAGGTGATCGGTTCTGACCCTCGCACCAAGGGCGTGGTGATCCTGCAGATGACATGGTCGGCCGGTGATCACATGGTCGCCCGCGAAGGGATCAAGAGGGTGACCGAGTTGAAGGGCAAGACGGTGGCGGTGCAGCAGGGTGGCCCGCACATCGGCATGCTCGATGACGTGCTCAAGACGGCCCAGCTGGGTTGGGATGACATTGAGGTGAAATTTTTCGATGCACTCACCGGTCCGGATTCGCCGCCGCAGGCGTTCAGAGATGACCCGAGCATCTCCGCCTGCTTTGCGGTGACGCCGGACATGTTTGGCCTTTGCTCGGACTTGAACAGCGTGGGCACCGGTGCGGAGGGGACTGTGAAGGGCGCGCATGTGCTGGTGTCGACGGCGGAGTTGTCGCGCTCGATCGCAGATGTGTACGTTTGCCGAAAGGATTTTTACGATGCCAACCGCCCGCTCGTTAGGAAGTTCGTTGCGGGCTACCTGAAGGCGTCGGAAGAGTTGGTTGACAAGCGCGCGGCACACGATGCCGGCAACAGGGATCAAAACTACATCAACTTGCTCAACCAAACGGTGCAGATTTATACCGAGGCTGTTCTCCCGAACGCCGACGAGGCGCATGGCCTGCTGCTGGACTGCACGTTTGCTGGCTACCCGGGTAATGTGAGCTTCTTCGAGAAGGAGGGTAATCTTCACGGCTTCGAGGCGTTCCAGAAATCTTCACTTGAGTTGGCCACTGGCCGTGGGTATGCGAAACAAAAGATGGGGCTGCTTCCCTCCGGTTTGGCTTATAAAAATGATGATTTTCTCAAATATTTAAGAAAAACAGAAGCAGTTCAGGGCGAGCGGTTCCGCGCCGAGGCGGTGCTGTCGGAGATCGAGGAGCTCAGCTCTGGCGGGTTGCTAGACGACCGGACCATTTTGTCGTTCACCATCAATTTTAAAGCCAACCAGACGGAGTTCAGCGCGGTGCAGTACGCGGCCGAGTTCACCCGGGTGATCGAGATGGCGGACAAGTTCGGCAACGCCGTGGTCGCTATCCGTGGCCATGCGGATCCAACGAAGACACTCATCGACCTGATCAAGGCCGGCAATGCCAAGGGGACGCTGAAGCGCAGCGGCACTCGCGGAAATTACCGCTACGCTCTCAACGGTCAGGCGCTTGACCTAAACAACACCAGCCGGTTGGTGGATGCTATTGGGGCTGGTGATTTCGACGGGGTGGAGGATTACAATCCACGCCGAACGATGCAGGCCGCGCTCAATCTCTCACGAAAGCGGGCTGAGTCGGTTAAGCAATCTGTCGTGGAATATGCCAAGGGCAGAGGAATTGGGATCGACATGTCGCAAATTCAGCCCCAGGGAGTCGGGATTGCCGAGCCGTTCATTGCCAAGCCTCGTTCCGTGGATGAGGCGGGGCAGAACATGCGGGTGGAGTTCCGGTTGATCCGGGTCTCAGCGGAGGTGACACAGGAATCTGACTTCGATTTTTGACATTATTGAAGACCATTCGATGAAACATAACACAAATTTAAAACATTTTTTTAGTGGTTGGCTAAGTGCGATGCTGATCGGTCTTTGGGCCGTGCCGCTTGGCCACGCAGAGGTGCAGGTGACTGACAGCGTGGTCGTGGTGGTGGATGCCTCCGGCTCGATGGGTTCGGTGATGGCCGGCACAGGGCGCGACAGGATGTCCGTGGCCAAGGACGCGCTCAAGCAGGTGCTTGGCCAGATTCCGGACACGACTGACATAGGTATCTTGGTGTTTCCGACAGGTAACTGGGTTTATCCGCTTGGCCCGCGTAAGGAGAGTATGCTGGTCGGAGCGATCGACAGTATACAGTCCGGCGGCGGCACGCCTCTGGGGGATTACATGAAGCAAGGCGCGGATGCGTTGTTGAAGGCTCGCAAGGAACAGTTTGGATACGGAACCTGCCGTCTGCTGATCGTGACCGATGGCGAGGCCGGCGACCAGCGAAAGGTGGAGAGCTTTACGCCGGACATCATATCTCGAGGCATCACGATCGATGTCATCGGGGTGGAGATGGCATCGCGCCACACGCTGGCCACGAAGGTGCATTCCTATCGTAATGCGGACAATCCTGAGTCGCTCAGACAGGCCATCACCGAGGTGTTCGCAGAGGTTGCTACCGGGGATGCCAGCAAAGGGGGGGAGAATGCATTTGAGTTGATCGCTGACCTGCCGGAGGCAACCGCCTCGGCGATGCTAGAGTCGCTATCCATCTCGGGGAACCAACCTATCGGAGAGAGTCCGAGTATGCGTGCTGTCGAGTCGCCTTCGCCCAGTTCAGCTCCATCCTATTCGGGTGGAACGACAAGTTCGCAGTCAGGTTCGGGAGATGAAGAAAGCTTCATTATGCTACTCTGCGGAGTTCTTTGCGTGTTAGGTGTTCCCGGCTTGGTAATTTACGCGATCGTCAAGGGTAAGAATAAGTAATGTCAGAGGAAAACGGTTCCAAGGGATGTATCATCGCCGTGGTGTGGTTGGTCTTGCTGGCCATTCTCGGCGGGGCTGTCTGGTTTCTCTACACGAAACCAAAGAACGAGCAACTCAACCAAGACACCGGTTCCTCCAGCCAATACACCCATGAGTTGTCCATTGCCGCCGACCTGTTCTCTGGTTACGCCGTGCTACGTTCCGCGCAAATGCGCGACAATCTGAAGTCGGATGGCATCCGGTTGACGATGGTGGACGACGGCGCCGATTATGGCGCTCGACTTGAGGCGCTGGAGGATGGCGACGTGCAAATGGCGGTGTACACGATTGATTCACTGATGATGGCAGGGGCTAAGGCCGGTAGTTTCCCTGCATCGATCGTGATGTTGATCGACGAAACGAAGGGAGCGGATGCGGTGCTGGCCTACAAGAGTGCAGTTGCATCATTGCATGATCTGGATGATTCCACCGCTCGATTTGTGCTAACGCCCAGTTCGCCAAGCGAATTTCTTGCCCGTGTAGTGAAGTCTCACTTCCAGCTACCCAACCTTTCCGGCGACTGGATGATCGAGGCGGACGGTGCCGCCGCTGTGCTCAAAAAAATGAAGAGCGCCAAGCAGTCCGACAAGACGGCATATGTTATGTGGGAGCCGCAGGTTTCCCAGGCTAAGCAGTTGCCCGGTGTTGAGGTGATCCTGGACAGTTCCAAGATAAATGGACTGATTATCGACGTACTTGTGGCGCGCCGTGAGTACCTTCGCGATCATCCTGATAAGGTTCGCGCCGTGATTGAGGCCTATTCCCGTGCCGCGCACCATTACCGGAGCCAGACAGGCGGCTTTGCCAAACTGGTCAAGTTAGACGATCCCAGCCTGTCTGACGACGAGGCCAAGAGCCTTGTGAATGGCATTCAGTGGAAGAACACTCTGGAAAACTACGCCCACTTTGGACTGGTGAGTGGAGTGACAGCGGGCGATCTGCTTAGCCTTGAGGACATGATTGCCAATGTAACCGATGTTCTTATCAAGACCGATGCACTTGAGAATGACCCGCTTGGTGGTCGACATTCGTCTCTCTACTTCGACCAGATCCTGACTGACATGAAGACCGACAACTTTCACCCGGCCAACCGGATGAATCTCATCAAGGGACTTGGGCAGGGAACAGGTGAACTGCAGGGCGTTCGCACTAATGCCCACGTTGGATCGCTTAGCGATGGCCAGTGGAATACGCTCCAGGCCGTGGGCGACCTCGATGTGCCGTCGATCGGGTTCCGGCGTGGCTCGGCTGCCGTCTCGTTGTCTAGCGAGCACGAGTTGAAGCGGCTCAAAAAGAAGTTGGACAGTTTTCCAAACTTTTACCTCCGAGTCGTTGGCCAAGCGCGCGCCGTAGGTGATCCCGAGGCCAACCGCCGCTTAGCCGAGTCACGGGCCGAGTCAGTTGTTAGTTTTCTCATGGGCGTAGGGGTCAATGCGGATCGAATACGCACCGAGGCCGCCCCGGCCGCCTCTCGAGCAGGCTCTGTACAATCGGTTCGTTTCGAACTCGGTCAAGTGCCGTATTAGGAGACCGCTGTAAAGCAAGCTAAGCACTTGGCCAAGCGCAGCGTTGACGCCCCAACCTTTTCTACCGACCTTTTGTGTTGTCAATGCGGGGCATTGGAATGCGGTGAGTGACAGCAAAAACATAGCCAAGCGCGTTATAGTGGATATCCTCGGCAGTCCGCTCGTACTAATGCCGTTCATGGCCGGTTCGGCGGCGTTCGCGTCACTCTTCGCACTCGGCCTGAAAGGCTCGGCGGCGGTGGGTGCAGTGCTCGTCGGCCTTGTCGGTATGACCGCTGCTGCCGGTACGTTTTTGACCAAGTTCATCCTTGGTAAAGATACTCGAGTCAAACAACTCATCGAGGAGTCACGCAACAAGGCCAAGTTCGACAAGAAGAAGGCGCTCGACCATTTCCACCATCGCCTGGGCATGGACGGCGACGAACGTACGGAGATAGCGATGCAGGATTTGCGATCCCTACGGCAGGCATTCCAGCAACTTGACAAGATTGCACCTGACCTGAACCGGGCGATGATTGAGGACATCCAACAGCGATCAGAAGAATTATTTCAGCAATGTGTGAGTTCACTCGAGAAAACGCTGCAACTGTGGAAGACCGCTGAAAGCTTGGTCTCGAAAACGGCTCGCAAACCGATACTCGAACAGCGCGAAAAACTTGTTGCCGAGGTGGTGCAGACCGTCGAGCACATGAGCCAAACCCTGGCCTCCGTCCAGGGTATCACCAGCAGGAGCGATGGAGACATCCGTTTGCAACGGCTGCGGAGTGAATTGGACCAAAGCCTGGAGGTGGCGAAAAAGGTTGAACAAAGGGTCGATTCACTGTTGAGTGGTGACCGGATACAAAATTCACAGCAAATAAATAAACCCTGATAAAAAATGAACCCGCTTGGAGCAATTTGGAGATACGTTAAGTCGATCCTCTATATGATCACCGGTCAGATAGACAAGTCACGCCGTGGCGTGGATTCGAATCCAAATGTGATGAAGGCCAAGTTCGCCGATGTTATTAAGAGCAAGGTCGATCAGATTCACACCTACAAGCAGGCCGTGGCTACGCTCATAGCTCAGCAAGAGAAAAAGATGGCCAAGGTAAAGTCATTAACCGATGAGGTGAAGAAGCTTGAGAATCTCAAGGCCGGGGCGCTGGCAATGGCCAAGCAGTCAGTTGCCAAACTCCAAGGTGAGGGCAAAACCAAGGAGGAAATCCACGCTAACCCAGACTATCAGAAATGTCTCACTGCTCATAATGACTTTGCCGCCACGCTGACCGAGAAGCAGGATCATATCAAGGATTTGGAGGGTGACGTTTCCGAGTACGACGGTAGCATCGGTAACCATAAGATCAATCTACAACAACTGCAGCGCGACATCGAGAAACTCAAGAGCGAGGCCGCAGACGCGGTGGCCGACGTCATTACCGCCAAGGAGGAGAGGGATCTATCCGATATGCTCAACGGCATTTCAAAGGATGGCATGTCGAAGGAATTGCAGGACATGCGTGACCTTCGGCATGAGATGCGGGCCGAGGCCCGAGTTTCCCGGGAAATGGCTGGAACCGACACCAAACAACAGGAGGCACAGTTCTTGGAATACGCCCGCAGCAATACATCCACTGATGAGTTCGACGCCTTGCTGGGCATGGCCGAGGGAACAGAAGGTGCGGAAACGACTTCAAGCGAGTCGGAACAAGTTGAAAAAACAAGCAGTGACAGCATCCTGCCGGAATAGAATTCAACAGGCCCCCAGGTTGGGGGCCTTTTTTGGGTGCACGATGGTTATTGAAAAATGAAAAATATAATCAAAAAAACTAACTGGGCGGTCGCCTTGAGTTGCGCCGCGTTAATCACCCTGAACGGGTGCAGTGACAGCAAGAAGTCTGTACCAAGCTTCTCGTTGGCCTGGAGCGAGTACCCCTCGTGGAGTGTCTTCGGCGTGGCGGATGCCACCGGCATTATTAACGGCAAAAAGGGCGAGATGGGCCCGGTGGAGGAAAAATGGGGAATCGACATCGAATTGAAGGAGGCCGAGTACGACCCCTGCCTGGCCATATACGGCGCCGGCCAATGCGACGCCGTTTGCATCACCAACATGGACATTCTCAGCCCGGCAACCGGCCGTCCGGGAGTAATGGTGCTGCCGACATCGACCAGTTTTGGCGCGGACGCCTGCCTGGTCACCGGTGACATCAAATCGGTTGAGGACCTGAAGGGGAAAAAAGTGTTTGGGCTGGAGAAATCGGTCTCGGAATACTGCTTCGTTCGCAACATCGAGCTGCTTGGCCAAGAGGAGTCCGACTATAACTTTGCAAACATGGACCCCGGCGCAGCCGCGTTGGCCATGCAGCAGGGCAATGCGGAGCAGCAGGCGATCGTGGTCTGGAATCCGTTCGTGATGGAGACGCTGGGCAAGCGCAGTGATGTCCGCGTCCTGTTTGACTCGACCAAAATTCCCAACGAGATCATTGACTCGGTGGTGGTTGCCAAGTCGAGTCTGGAGAAGGAAGGCGGCGAGGCGTTTGCCTGTGCCTTGATCGAGGCCTACTACGAGGTCAACAAGGCATTGGCCGACTCGGCCAAGCGTAACGAAACGCTGATCGCCATCGGCGAAAAGTTCTCGAACCTAGGCTTGGAACAGATGGAGAAGGTGGTGGAGCAAACCAAGTTCTACGGCACTCCGGACGAGGGCCTGGCCGTCCTGACCGGGACTGAGCTGCCGAAGATCATGGACACCGTGGTGTCGTTTTGTAAGGCCCACGATATTGTGGAAAAGGCCCCCGTTCTTGGCTATGGCAACGCTGCCAAGGCACCGGATGCCGATGTGCGGTTTGATCCGACCTACATCCAGAAAGTCTCCCAGGGGCCGGCGAAGTAAAGTTGGTTTCACTTCATTGTTACGCCGGTAAATGATTCGCGGTCCCATATCGCAGGCTAAATCGATTCTGCTGGCGTCGCTGTCAGTGGCTCTGCTGCTGCTGGGGTACACCTGGGTTTCGCACCGCCAGCACCAGGTCAACCCGAAAGACACCACTATCCCCAGTTGGGGACAATTGGCAGACGGCGTAAAAAAATTCACCCGGCCGGACCGGAAAGAAGAGCGGTGGATCGTGGAGGACTCGATTGCGACCGGACGGCGTTTTTTTTACGGTATTGGACTTGGAGTGATGTGCGGGTTTGTACTGGGTATGCTGATGGGATGTTTTTCATCGTTGGAGGCCTTCCTGCAGCCGCCGATAGCGCTCCTAGCCAAGGTCCCACAAACGGCGGCGCTGGCTGTGTACTTCGTGGTATTCGGAACCGGCCTGTCGATGTACGTTGCCATGATCTCGCTGGGTATCATCCCGGCGCTGGCGGTGACGGTTTACCTAGCGATCAAGGATCTGCCCTCCGAGATGCTGGACAAGGCCTACACGCTGGGTGCGTCCCACTTTGAGGTCGCGACCGAGGTGGTGTTCAGGCAGGTTTTACCCAAGTTCATCGATGCGGTGCGCCTAGCCATCGGGCCGGCGATAGTATTTCTCATCGCTGCCGAGATGGTGGTGGGCGACGTTGGTTTCGGTTATCGGATTCGCTTACAATTCAAGCTAACCAACATGAACGTGGTTTACCCGTACCTTGTAATGTTGGCGTTCTTCGGCTTTGCCCTCGACTACGGGCTGCGGTTTTTGCAGGCCAAGCTTTGTTCGTGGTACCAGCGTGATTCAAAATGACCTTGTCCGACGAGAACAACTTCGGGCTTCAATGCCAGGGCGTGAGTCATTGGTTTGGAGAAACCAAGGTGTTGTTCGACCTGAACCTGAATGTGCATGCCGGGCAGTTTCTGTCGTTGATCGGGCCAAGCGGCTGTGGCAAGTCAACACTACTCCGGGCCATCCTCGGCACCCACCCGCCACACAGAGGGAAAATCCTCACCCTGCAAAACGGGCGATTGGCTAATGCCGACCGTCCGGGACGCGACCGCGGTATCGTTTATCAGAAATATTCGCTCTATCCGTTTTTAACCGCGCTGGACAACGTCGCGCTTGGCCTGAAATTCGACCAGACCACCACGGCATTCCGCTGGCTCAATTGGGTGGGATGGGGAAAGAAACGCCGTGAGTTCCGCGACCGGGCTGCAGCGTTCCTCGACAAGGTCGGGCTTGGCCAGGCGATGCATCTGTACCCGAGCCAGATGTCCGGCGGCATGCAGCAGCGGGTAGCAATTGCCCAGGCGTTGATTATGGAGCCGGAGATCATCCTGCTCGATGAGCCGTTCGGCGCGCTGGATGAGGCGACGCGGGAGGAGTTGCAGGAAATGCTTCTACAGTTTTACGAGGAGAACAAGGTTGCCATGGCCGAAGGCAAAAAGCCGCCATACACGCTGATCATTGTGACCCATGAACTCAACGAGGCAATCCGCGTGGGTGACCGGCTGGTGGGCCTCTCACAATATTGGGACTGGAAGGCGGATGGGCATGACCGCAGTCCCGGGGCCACCGTGGTTTATGATAAACCAGCCCCGGTCTTTCGGCCTGATGAGCGGCCCGATTACGAATTGTTTGCGGACATCCGGCAGGACATCCGGCAGGTCGTTTACAACCCCAAGGTTTTGCAACGGCGTGACGAACACGTTAATTTGAGTCCAACCAGTTAATCACAATCAACATGGCAAGCGGCAATAACTTCCTTCGCACGGCCGGCCGAATTCTCAACGCCGGCCAGTCACGGGCATTGATCCTCACGGGCAACATTCATGACATCTTCCACATGAAAAAAAGAGGGGCGGACGACTACTCGTCACTGGTCGAGTACCTCACAGGCAGCTGGAATCTCTCGAGCCTGATCCTGATCGTGTACGAGTTGAACGGCCCCATTCGCTTCCTGCGCGAGAAGGATGCCGGGCAGGTGCGCAAGGCATGGATCGAGTGGCGGCTAGGGATGAATCCCGATCAGTTGGCCATTAACCGCATGACCGCTTCCGAGGAGGTACAGTCACAAGTCGATTCTGTCACAAGCGCCTACGATGACTCGATGCATAAAGCCGTCAGTAACCCGACGCTGGCACTTGAGTTGATGCGTCAAATGTGCCTCTGCTCCCGCACGAATCTTGGGGGGAGCCCCTGTCTCAAGGAGGATTTGTTGGTCCTTGTCGAAGGGGCTGACATGCTGCTGCCGGATGCGCCGATCACGAGCCTAAACGACATGGATCGCCAGCGCGTAAGCATCTGTCACGACTGGTTTTGCGACCTAGGTTTTGTCAACGGCGGCGACTCGGTGGTGATGATTGCCGAGTCCCGGTCGCAGCTGAACCAGCGCATTGCCCGCCTGCCTCAACTGATCGAGGTCGAGGTACCGTCGCCCGACCTTGAGACGCGCAAACATTTCATCTCATGGTTCGCACGCAACGACAGCCAGGACCGCAAGCTCCAGCTCTGGGGCACACAGGCCGAGTTGGCCGAGTTGACCGCCGGCCTGTCGTTGCACGCATTGATGCAGCTGCTCAAGGGCGTGCGCCACGGCCGGGTCAAGCTCTCGCAGGAGGAAGTCGTTGCAAAAGTGGAAGGCTTCATCAAGAGCCAACTCGGCGAGGAGGTGGTCGAGTTCAAGAAACCTGGCCACAGCCTGAACGATGTGATCGGCTTCAAGCGATTAAAGACATTCCTGAAGAAGGAAGTCATCCCGCGGTTCGGAATGGACAGCGGTGAGGCGCTGCCGGGCGCGGCGATCGGCGGGCCGATTGGTGCGGGCAAGACATTCATCTTCGAGGCAGTGGCGGCAGAACTCGACATGGTCGTGCTTGTCATCAAGAACATCCGCAGCAAGTACTACGGCGAGACAGATGTCATCTTCGAGCGGTTGCGCCGTGTGCTGATGGCGTTGTCACGCGTATTGATTTTTATCGACGAAGCCGACACGCAACTTGGCGGTGTCGGCGCGGACACGCACGCGACGGAGCGCCGTTTGACCGGTAAGATCCAGTCGATGATGTCCGACCCGCTCTTGCGCGGCAAGGTGGTGTGGCTGCTGGTGACGGCGCGCATCCATCTACTCTCGCCGGACATTCGCCGCCCGGGCCGGGTAGGGGACCTAATCATCCCGGTGCTCGATCCGGAAGGGAAAGATCGAGAAGCGTTTCTTGACTGGGTGGTGAGTCCTGTGATCGATAGGAAGCTGACTGGCGAGGATCGCGAGAAATTCGCAGCTGCGACCGAGGGTTGGTCAGCCGCTGGGTTTGCGGCTCTGCGCTCGGAACTAAAGGCCAAGGCCAAGCTTTTCGGTAAAAAAGGCAATTTGACGATGGACGAAGTGATGGCGTTGATCGAGGACCTACTCCCACCTGCGATCGGCGAGACCCGTCGATACCAGACGCTGCAAGCCCTGGTCAATTGCACGCGGCGGAGCCTGATGCCCAATCCGGATGTGAGCGACGAGGAGCGGGAAGCCTGGTCGCACGAGATTCGTCAGCTTGAGGCCAAGGGTATCCGGTAGCAGGTGAAGAGATCTTACCTTCTGTTTTTCAATGAGATAGGGCTTTTTCAGGCATTTTCCCAAGCGGAGAGTTGGGTATCCTCAGGGATATATCCGAGGGCATCACTTGATGCAAGCGCTCTTTCGACCCATTTTTCGAGGATTTACGAGCTAAAACTTTTTTAAAAAAAACTTCAGAAAGAGGTTGCACACAGGAAAAAAATTGTTACTTTGTTCGGCCCTTTTCCTGCGGGAAAAGGAACGGTTAGAAAATTTGGCAACCCGCCGAAAACCCGCTTTCCCAAAGCAGGGGAGTTATGGAGGGGTGCGTCACAGCCTCAGTCGAGGCACCTAGATTGTATGCCAGTTAAGAGTTTCAACCCTGTAACGCCGTCGAGGCGTTATATGAAAGTTTCGTCGTTTTCGGAGATTACGAAAACGAAGCCTGAGAAGCGTCTGGTCAAGACGAAGAAGAAGACCGGCGGACGCAACAGCTATGGCCGCATCACTGCCCGGGGTATTGGTGGCGGGCACAAGCAGAAAATTCGTAACGTGGATTTCAAGCGCAACAAGCACGGCATGGCAGCCGAGGTGATAGCGATCGAGTACGATCCCTGCCGCTCGGCCCGCTTGGCCCTCCTCAAGTATGAGGATGGGGAAAAGCGCTATATGATTGCCGTGGACGGCCTCGAGGTGGGATCCAAGGTGATGAGCGGTCCGGATGCTCCGGTTGAAAACGGAAACTTTTTGCCATTGGGCAATATCCCCTCCGGGTCGGAGATTCACAACTTGGAGATGAGTCCGGGACGGGGTGGCCAGATGGTTCGTTCCGCCGGGACGTCCGCTTCACTAATGGCGTTGGCTGACGGTTATGCGCAGGTGAAGCTGCCATCTGGGGAAATTCGGAAGATAAACGAAAATTGTTATGCCACGATGGGTACGGTGGGCAACGCCGATCACGAAAAGATCGTCGTCGGCAAGGCGGGCCGGACGCGCAACAAGGGCAAGCGGCCTATAACGCGGGCCGTAGCGAAGAACCCGGTCGATCATCCAATGGGAGGCGGCGAAGGCCGCACATCGGGAGGTGGGCATCCGGTGTCGCCATGGGGAGTCCTGGCTAAGGGCTACAAGACACGGCCCAAGTATAAACCATCCAATCGCTGGATATTGGTTCGCCGCGACGGCCGGCCGATGAAGCAGAAATAAACAGACATGGGACGTTCGATCAAAAAAGGACCGTTTGTGGAGCAGCACCTGCTCGACAAGATCGAGAAGCTGAATGCCGACGGGAAGAAAAAGCCGATCAAGACATGGTCTCGTCGGTCAACAATCGCTCCAGAATTTGTCGGGCATACATTCATGGTGCACAACGGCAAGGCCTTTTTGACCGTGTTTGTGACCGAAAACATGGTGGGACACAAACTGGGTGAGTTTTCGCACACGCGCATTTTCAAGGGGCACGGTTCAAAACAATAACAAGTAAGCAGGCGGATAAATGGAAGTTTTGGCAGTCACAAAAGGAGTTCGGATGTCCCCGCAGAAAGTGCGGGAGATGGCTCGGCAGATTCAGGGCCTGCATGCAGTGGAGGCTCGCGCCCTTCTGGGGGCTGTTCCTCGAAAGTCCGCGCGCTTGGTTGCCAAGACACTCAAGTCGGCCATGGCGAACGCGGAGAATATTGCCGACGAGTGGGACGCGGAGGATTTGCGCAATCGTATTTCTGAACTGGAGCAAAAAGTCAGCTCCACGAACAACAAGAAGACGCGTCGTAGCAGCCAGACCAAGATCGATGCCTACCAGAGTTTTCTAGACTCCACTCACAAACTTGACCAGACGATGCTCTATGTAAAAGAGGCAACTGTGGGAGACGCGCCGACGATGAAACGCTTTCGCCCGAGAGCTCGCGGCTCGGCCAGCCCGATTCTTAAGCGGAGTTGCCACATTCGGATCGTACTCACGGATCAAATTTAACGAACCTGTATGGGACAAAAAACCAACCCAATTGGATTACGCCTTATTCTCAACAAGGATTGGCGCTCGAAGTGGTATGCTGAGAAAAAGAATTTCGGCGCGCTGCTTGTGGAGGATTACAAGATTCGCCAGCTACTGAAGAGTAAACTGCAGGCCGCCGCCGTGCCGCGCATTCAGATCGAGCGCGCCACCAGTCGTTGCAGGATCACCATCCACTCCGCCCGGCCGGGTGTGGTCATCGGGCGTAAGGGTGCCGAGATCGATGGAATCAAGGAAGAACTCACCAAGATGACTGGCAAGGAAGTCTATGTTGAGATCGCCGAGGTTAAGAACCCGGAACTGGACGCTCAACTCGTCGCTGAGAACATCTGCATGCAGCTTGAGCGCCGCGTGGCGTTTCGGCGAGCGATGAAGCGGACCGTGCAGGTGACGATGGACATGGGCGCGCTTGGCATTCGATTGCGCGTGGCCGGCCGGCTGAACGGTGCCGACATTGCCCGTTGTGAGAATACGCGGGAGGGTGCGGTGCCGCTGCACACGTTGCGGGCCAACATCGACTATGGATTTGCAGAGGCCGCAACCCAGTACGGAGTCATCGGGGTGAAATGCTGGATTTGCCGTAAGGATCCCGCCGAGGAAGAGGCCGATCGCGTCAAGCGGGGGCCAAGGCGTGACACCCGCCCGAGGCGCCCGATGGGCCCGCGCGGCAACGGTTAAAAATATATCGGAATGGCTTTACTACCCAACAAAGTTAAATATCGCAAAATGCACCGCGGCAACCGTAAAGGTGTCGCACAGCGTGGGAATAAGGTGTCGTTCGGCTCCTATGGCCTTCAGTCACTGGAGCGCGCCTGGATCACTGGCACGCAGATTGAAGCCGCCCGTGTGGCGATCTCCCGTGGTATGAAGCGTAAAGGGAGTATGTGGATTCGGATATTTCCTCAGAAGTCTGTGACCAAAAAACCGTTGGAAGTGAGAATGGGCAAGGGCAAGGCCAACGTGGATCACTGGGTAGCTGTGGTTCGGCCGGCGACAATGTTGTTTGAAGTGGAAGGCGTGCCGGAAAGCGTGGCACGCGAAGCTTTGAGTTCAGCGGCGGCAAAGATGCCTGTTCGCTGCCGGTTTGCCGAGCGTGATTAAAGTGAAAGTAGCAGGATGAATATTTCGGAGATCAGTGATAAGACAAAAGTAGAGTTGGCGGCACAGGGCCGTGACCTCCGTAGGGAATTGTTCAATCTCAAGGTTCAGAAAGCCACCAGCCAACTGGAGAAACCGATCCGTCTGCGTGAGTTGCGGCGTGACATCGCCCGCATCGAAACACGATTCACGCAGATAGCCCGGAAGGACGCGCTGGAGAACTTGGCAACGGCGCTGAAAGGGGTGAAGGATTTTACAGCGGATGGCGTGGCCTTAGCACTACTTGGCTTGGCCAAGCGCGGCTTGAACCGCAAGGATGTGTTGAAGGTTGGAGGATCCGTGTTCAACAAGAATAAAGCTCGTCTGACCAACAGGGAAATGGCGGAACTAATCCAGGCCAAGGGCATGGAAAAAGCCGTGGGACTCATCAAGAAGGAAGCGGCAATAAATTAAGAAAGCAATGACCGAGACAGAAACAACTACTTCAAAACGCAATAGTCACCGGAAAGTTCGGGAGGGCGTGGTCGTCTCTTCCAACATGGACAAGACGGTCGTTGTGAAAATTTCCCGGCGGATCGCTCATCCGCTCTACAAAAAAATCATCACCAAGTTTAGCAAATTTCATACTCATGATGAGAAAAATGAGGCTCAAGTGGGCGATCTTGTTGAGATTATGGAAACCCGGCCGATCTCCAAGACCAAGCACTGGAGGCTCGTCAGAATCGTAAAGAGCGGCGAACTTGCCATGGCAGCCAAGGAGGCGGAAGCAGCTGCTTAGGGCAGCAGGAAAGACAAGGCAGAAATGTTACAGCTAAGATCCAGATTAAATGTAGCCGACAATTCCGGGGCCAAGAAGGCTTGGGCAATCGGAGTACTGGGTATCCGCAAGGACACCGCCTCCGTGGGCGACGTGATCAAGGCCCACGTCCGTGAGGCAACTCCGGATGGCAATGTGAAAAAAGGCGAGGTGGTCAACGCCGTGGTGGTTCGCACCAAGTCGCCCATCCGCCGTCCGGACGGCTCCGTGCTGAAGTTTGACTCTAACGCCATCGTGATCATTGACGAAGATGGCAACCCCCGTGGTACACGTATTTTTGGGCCTGTGGCACGTGAGTTGAGAGTAAAGAAATTCATGAAAATCGTCTCGTTGGCGCCGGAGGTAATTTAAATGGGCAACAAACGGCACTTTAAAAAAGGAGACACAGTTTACATCCTGTCCGGAGAGGACAGGGGGGCGAGCGGCAAGGTAATCGATGTACAGACTTCGAGTGAACGTGTGGTCGTAGAGGGACTTAATATGGTCAAGAAGCACATCCGCAAAAACCAGGACCAACCGCAGGGTGAAATCGCCGAGCGCGAGGGAACCATCCACTGGTCCAACGTGATGCGCGAGGACCGCTACTTTAGCGAAAAACGTAAGCCCAAGGATGCCGTTGCAACCGAAGTGGCCGAAGGCAAGGCTGAAACTGAAGAATGATCCCCAGATTACAGGAAAAATATCAGGAAGAGATCCGTACCAAGCTTCAGGGCCTGGACAAGTACGGGAACATTCACGAGGTACCCAAGGTCGAGAAGATCGTGGTGCATATGGGCGTCAGCCCGGAACTGGGAAAAGAGGTTCTCGGCGACGCGCTGAAAGACATGACCACCATCACCGGCCGGAAGCCCACGTTGAACAAGGCCAAGGTGAGCGTTGCTAACTTCAAGTTGCGCCAGGGCATGACCACTGGGTGTCGCGTGACGCTTCGCCGGCAGACGATGTACGAGTTTTTGGATCGGCTCATTGCCACTGCGCTGCCTCGGATCCGAGATTTTCGCGGGATCAACTCGAAAGGTTTTGACGGATTTGGAAATTTCTCTGTCGGAATCGACGATCAGTCCATCTTTCCCGAGATTGACGTGGACAAGGTCAAGCACACGCAGGGAATGGATATCACCATCGTCACCACCGCCAAGAACGATGACGACGCCTACGAATTGTTGAAAGAATTTGGAATGCCGTTCGACGGCAACCGTAAATAGGGAAGATATGGCAAAAAAAGCCTGGATGGAGCGAAATAAGCGCAAGGCCAAGACAGTGGCCAAGTATGCGGCCAAGCGGGCCGAGTTAAAAGCCAACGACGACTACGAGGGTTTGGCCAAGCTGCCGCGTGACGCCAGCCCGGTGCGGCTGGTCAACCGTTGCGAGGTCACCGGCCGGCGCCACGGGTTCCTCCGCAAGTTCCGCGTGTCTCGCCTGACTTTTCGGGAATTGGCCCGGTCGGGGATGATCCCCGGCGTGACCAAGGGCAGTTGGTAAGGAAATACATATGGATCCAATCGCTGATTTATTAACCTGTATCCGCAATGCCAACTTGGCATTGAAGCCGGAGATATCCGTGCCGCACTCAACCATCAAGGAAAGTGCCGTGAGAATCCTCAAGGACGAGGGGTACTTGGAATCGTTCAACGTCGAGGGCGACGTCAAGCGGAACATCCGCATCCAACTCAAGTTTCAGGGTCGAAAGGGTATCATCACCGGGCTGAAACGGATCAGCAAACCCGGGTTGCGCCACTACACCTCGGCCAATGACATTCCGCTCGTGCTAGGCGGTATGGGTATTGCTGTGGTGAGTACCCCGCAGGGCTTAATGAGCGGTCACGATGCACGCCGTAAAAACCTCGGCGGAGAACTGCTGTTCAAAGTCTGGTAACAGAACGAAAAAAGATGTCACGAGTTGGGAACAAATTGATAGAGGTGCCGGACAAGGTCAAGGTGGCCATCGCCGACAATCACGTCGCGGTGGAGGGCCCCAAGGGCAAGTTAGATATAGACATGCCCGGTCGAACGAGTGTTTCCCAAGAGGGAAACATGCTGACGGTGGCTCGCGACGGGGATGACAGGGAAGCCCGGGCGATGCACGGTCTAGGCCGCTCGCTGCTCAACAACATGGTGGTGGGTGTGTCCGAGGGATACGTCAAGAAACTCGAGATCAACGGGGTCGGCTTCAAGGCGCTGGTCAACGGCAGCATTGTCACCATGAACCTCGGTTACTCACATCCCATCAAGTATAATTTGCCGGATCAGGTGAAAGTGACCGTGGACAAGGATACCAACGTCACCATTGAGGGGCCTGATAAGCAAAAGGTTGGCATGGTTGCCGCCGAATTGCGCGGCTTTTACCCGGTGGAACCTTACAAGGGCAAGGGCGTCCGGTACGTCGGCGAGCGTGTCCGCCGCAAGGAAGGCAAAACTGTACAATAATTTTTGTGACGCCGCGGTTTACCCGGGGCAGGTGAAATGAGAGCTGATAAAAAACGTGATTTAATGAAACGACGCCGGTGGCGCATCCGCAAAAAAATTGTGGGCACCGTCGAGCGTCCCCGCATGAGCGTGCGTTTCACCAACAAGAATATCTACGTCCAGTTCATTGACGATGACGCGGGCAACACGATCGCCTCCGTATCCACCCGGACCAAGTCGACCGGCGGCTTGGCCGCCAACGGAACTGGCGCGGTCGAGATTGGTAAACTTGCGGGAGAAGCAGCCAAGTCAGCGGGCATTGAGACGGTCGTGTTTGACCGCAGCGGCGCACGTTTTCACGGTAAAGTGAAGGCATTGGCCGAAGCGGCCCGTGAGGCAGGATTGAAACTATAAGGACAACCGTGGCAGAAGAACCCAACCAAAAAGAGAATGCACCCTCCGCCGAGGTATCGCAGGCCCCGGCCGCAGCGAAACCCGCCGAGGCGAAACCCGCCACACAAGGCGGGGACCAAGCGGGCCAAAGGCAGGGTGGTGGCGGCGGCCGTTTCGGAGGCCCCGGTCAGGGCGGCGGCGGTCGTTTCGGTGGTCCCGGCCAACGCCAGGGTGGCGGCGGCGGTCGTTTCGGAGGCCCCGGCCAACGCCAGGGCGGCGGTGGCCAACGCGGTCGTTGGAACGACAAGCCGGATGACGGCTTCTCCGAGAAAGTACTTTGCATTAATCGTTCGGCCAAGGTGGTTAAGGGCGGTCGCAGGTTCGGCTTCAGCGCAGTGGTGATAGTGGGCGACAAAAAAGGCAAGGTTGGCATAGGCCAGGGGAAAGCCAACCAGGTGCCCGATTGCATTCGAAAGGCCAGCGAAAACGCTCGCGCAGAATTGGTTAAAGTGGTTCTCCGTGACACCACCATCCCGCATGAAGTCCTCAGCCGATACGACGGAGCGAAGGTTCTGCTCCGCCCGGCCTCTACCGGTACCGGCATCATCGCCGGCAAGACAGTTCGCGCCATCTGCGAACTAGCCGGCGTGCGCAACTTGTTGAGCAAGTCACTTGGCTCGAACAATCCCTTGAACCTGGCCAAGGCCACTCTCAGCGGCCTGTTGGAGTTGCGCGACAGAAACGAAGTCATGAAAGCCCGGGGCAAAAGCATACCGGAGCCTGAAGCGCCCACTGCCGAGGAACCAGCCGCTGCCGCCGAGTCGGTCGCTGTAGGGGAACCGGTTGTTGCCGTAGAATAAAAAACATTAACGAGACATGCGACTGCACGATATAAAACCAGCCTCCGGATCCAAGCACCGCCGCAAGCGGATTGGTCGCGGCCCAGGCAGTGGCCGGGGTGGTCACACCAGCACGCGTGGCCAAAAGGGTCAGGGCTCGCGTTCCGGCTCATCTACCCGGCCCGGTTTTGAGGGTGGCCAGTTGCCGCTTGCCCGCCGCTTGCCCAAGCGAGGGTTCAACAACAAACGTTTTGCTACTATTTACATCCCGGTTAACCTCGACAGTCTCAACCAGTTTGAGGAAGGGGCACGAGTGGATGAGGCAGCGCTTCGCAAGCTCGGTCTGGTCAATGGGCGCGGCAATGGAGTCAAAATTCTCGCCCGTGGCAAATTGGAAAAAAAGTTGACCGTCCATGCGGCCGCATTCAGTGCAGGCGCAAAGGTAGCCATCGAGGAAAAGGGAGGCACCTGCGAGGAGGCAGCTAAGGGCAGCGCGGCATCTTCCCGCAAATAATTTCAATATCTGACCGCTCGATAAAAACAATCAATGGCAAGTGACAACCACATAACCCGCATGATTACCGGCTTCCGGAATTGCTTCAAAATTCCGGAGCTGAAGGAGCGGATTATATTCACGCTACTCGTGTTGGGTGTCTGCCGGTTGATCGCTTGGGTGCCCATTCCAGGGCTGGACGGGGTGGAGTTGCAAAACTACTTCGACCAACTGCGCGTGAAGCAAAGTGAGGGTGGGATTGGTTTCATGGGCATGTATAGCATGTTCACCGGCGGTGCTTGGGAGCGGTGCTCCATTGGCGGTCTGGGTATCATGCCCTACATAAGTGCTACGATTATTCTGCAGTTGATGAGCCCGATCATCCCTAAGCTATCCCGCCTCTCTCGCGAGGAGGGTGGCCGGGTGAAGATCATGCAGATTGGCCGGGTGATGACACTGTTTCTCTGCCTTGGCCAAGGCTATGTCATGTCGCTTGGCTGGTTGAATCCCGCGACGGTATTTGGGGGAAGCTGGACTGGTGGGGCTTTGGTTCTTAACCCTGGTTTTTGGTACCATTTACAGACCATGATGGCGCTCACCTGCGGGACGCTGCTGTTAATGTGGCTGGGCGAGCAGATCACAGAGCGGGGCATTGGAAACGGCGTATCGCTTGTAATCATGATCGGCATCGTGGCAGATTTGCCACGGGCGTTGCCTATGATTTGGGACATGTTTGGGGCTCAAGTCATCAATTACATGAACGTGGTCGCAGGGTGGTTTGGTCAAGGCGCAGACTATTTTCCTTGGAGCAGCGCTGCTGAGGGACGAAACATTTTTGAGGGAGTTTTCCTTGTGCTCCTTTTGTTGGCGGTTGTCGCCGGTGTGGTCGCGGTGACTCAAGCCCAGCGTAAGGTGCCGGTTCAGCACGCTCAACGCGCGGTGGGCCGCAAGGTGTACGCCGGCGGGAGTTCCTTCATGCCGCTGCGCGTAAACTACTCAGGCGTAATGCCGCTGATTTTTGCTCAGGCCATACTGATGTTTCCCGGCATGGTGTTAAACGCCTTGAGTTCGTACGGCGATTTCTTTATCCGTGCGGCGGCATGGTTCCAACCCGGGCATCCGTTCTATTATTTCACTTACGGGATGATGATCATGTTTTTTGCCTATTTCTGGGTGGCAACGACGTTCAACGAGATTGAGATCGCAGATAATCTAAAGAAAAATGGCGGCTACATTCCCGGTATACGGCCCGGCAAAGCGACTAGTGACTTTTTGCACAGGACGATGAGCCGCATCACCTTTGCAGGAGCCTCGTTTCTGGTTATTATCGCCCTCATCCCAATGCTGCTGGGGCAATGGCGAGGTATCCCGTACCAAGTGACCCAGTTCTTTGGCGGGACGAGTATTTTAATTGCTGTGGGTGTCACGATGGACACCATGCGGCAGATGGAGTCGTATCTTTTGATGCGGCATTACGACGGATTTTTACGGAAGGGCCGCGTTCGTGGCCGCTTCTGACGCTGGTGGTGAGACAAACCCCCAGCGGTTTGTTCATTGATAGAAAACGGCCAAGCCGCGGCTTGGCTCTGGATTGGGTGCGAAAGCGCCCGGAGACAACATGATCCACTTGAAGAAAGATCATGAGATAGCGGCCATGCGTTTGGCCGGCGGGGTTTCCTCGACCGTGCTGCGCGAAGCAGCCGCCTTTGTTCAGCCGGGCATGAGCACTCTGGAGATAGACCAGTATGCCGGGGAGCGCATCAACCACTACGGTGGCAAGAGCGCCTTCTTTGGTTACCGGAATTATCCCTGCCAGATTTGCATCTCCGTAAACGAGGAGGTCGTGCACGGCTTGGCCTCCGGGCGGCGCGTGCAATTTGGAGACATCGTCAGCCTCGACGTCGGAGTGCGCTACGATGGCTACATTGGCGACAACGCCACAACAGTAGCCGTTGGCGGATGCGACCCCGGCGTGCAGCGGATGATGGAAGTAACCGAGAAATCCCTGTACGATGGGCTTGGCCAAGCGCTGCCAGGTAACAAGGTCGTGGACATTTCACGGGCAATCCAGAGTTGTGTTGAGGCCAACGGATACAGCATCGTGCGAGAATTTGTCGGACACGGAGTGGGTAAAAAAGTCCACGAAGATCCGCAAATAGCAAATTTTGATGATGGCGGTCGTCGTTCTCCGGTATTGAAGCCGGGGATGACATTGGCTATCGAACCGATGGTCAACCTTGGCCAGCGGTACGTTGAGGTGTTGGAGGATGACTGGACGGTGGTTGCTCGGGACGGATTGCCATCTGCTCATTATGAGCACACTATCCTCGTGACCGACGGTGAGCCGGAGATTTTGACATGCCCGGAAAATCTGCCATCCTAGCCGAGGGTATAGTGAGGGAACACCGGCCTCCGGTGACCTTCGTGGTGGAGTTGGCCAATGGACATAGGGTGTTTGCCCGAGTGTTATCGGGACAACGGGAACAAGTGTCAGGCGTTAAGCTTGGTAACAGGTTGAATTTGGAAATCTCGCCTGCTGATTTCAGCAATGGCGTGGTGGTTTTTGAGTAATAATAATAAAGAATTTTTAAAATGAAAGTACGCGCATCAGTAAAGCGACTTTGCGAGCACTGCCGGATTGTACGCCGGAAGGGCGTGGTCCGTGTCATTTGCACATCCAACCCTCGGCACAAGCAGCGTCAGGGCTGATAGAAAAAACCAGATCATGCCAAGAATTATCGGAGTCGATATCCCCCCAAATAAACGCATCGACATTGCGTTGCGATACGTCTACGGCATCGGGCCGAAGATCGCCACGGAGATTGTCGAGAAAACCGGCATCAAGCCCGCCACTCGTGCCAAGGACCTCGACGAGACAGAACTGTCCAAGATCGTTCACGTCATTCAGGAGGGGGATTACCTCGTGGAAGGCGATCTGCGCCGCGAGCGCAGTCTGAACCTCAAGCGACTGCAGAACATTAAGTCCTACCGCGGGCTGCGCCATGCGCGCGGCCTGCCGGTTCGGGGCCAGCGCACCTCAACCAACGCCCGCACCCGTAAAGGTAAAAAGAAAACCGTGGGCGCGCAACGCAATCCAAATGCCAAGACCGGCATTCATTGATTTTACATTCATTGATTTTATAGCGGACCATTATGGCTGACGAAGAAAACAAATCTCAACAACCCGAGGAGGAAGCCAAGCAGGAAACCCCTGCAGCCCCCCCGGCAGAGGAAACCCCGGCACCCAAGCCCAAGGCTAAAGCCAAGGCAAAGGATGAGCCCAAGTCTAAGGCCGAGCCCGATTCTAAGGCAAAGGATGAGCCCAAGTCTAAGGACGAGCCCGATTCTAAGGCTAAGGACGAACCCAAGGCTAAGGCTAAGGACGAGCCCAAGGCTAAGGACGAGCCCAAGGCTAAGGACGAGCCCAAGGCTAAGGACGAGCCCAAGGCTAAGAAGAAAACCAAGGCCAAGGCCAATAAGGATGATTCAGATTCTGAGCAGGAAGAGGATACCAGTGTGGCTGCGCCTTCTGCAAAGGAACTGTTGACCAGCGACGACCCGTCTCCGCAGAAGGTCGTCAAGGCTAAAAAGTCGAAAAACGTTCACTCGGGTATCGCCACCATTCTGGCCACTTTCAACAACACACACGTCTCACTCACAGACAAGCAGGGCAACTTGATTGCCTGGTCCACAGCCGGAAAAAACGGCTTCCGGGGCTCTCGGAAGAGTACCTCCTACGCTGCTCAAAAAGTCGCGCAAGACGCTGCTCGCCGGGCTATGGCTCACGGACTGAAAGAGATCGAGGTTCGAGTGAAGGGGCCCGGTTCGGGTCGTGAATCCGCCATTCGCGCCTTGCAGGCGGTGGGACTGGAGATCACGTCCATCCGGGACGTCACTCCGATAGCGCACAATGGATGCCGCCCGAAGAAGCGGCGCAGAGTTTAACCAAGAATTTAAGGCATGGCACGTTACACAGGTCCACGCGACAAGATCAGCAGGCGATTCGGCGTTCCCATTTTTGGGCCGTCGAAATACCTTGAGCGCAAGAATTATCCGCCGGGTACCCACGGGCCCCGTGCGCGACGCAAGTACACCGACTATGCGTTGGCTTTGATGGAGAAGCAGAAGCTCCGCTTCTACTATGGGTTGATGGAAAAGCAGTTCCGGTCCATCTATGACAAGGCCCACCGGCACCGGGGTGTCACGGGTGAGATCATGCTTCAGTTGCTTGAGTCCCGCTTGGACAACGTTATTTATCGCCTCGGCTTCGGAGCCACCCGTGCTCAAGCGCGGCAAATGGTTGCCCACGGTCACGTGATGGTGAATGGAGGTAAGATGACTATTCCGTCCTACACGTCCAAGATCAACGATGTGATCGAGATGAAGGACACGAGTGGCTCACGGCAGTTGGCCACTCGCAATCTGGAGTACTCCACGAGCCGGGTTGTGCCAGAGTGGTTGCAACTGGAGAAGGACGTATTTAAGGGCACCATGCTGCGGTTGCCTACACGCGATGAGATCCAGCCCATCGCGGATGAACAAACCATTGTAGAATTTTATTCCCGCTAAACTTTCGGCCTCTTGGGAGGTTGGATAAGCAATTATATGGGCCCCGCATAAGCGGGAATAATAGTGATGGGGCCAGGTTAAAATTGCTCTAAATATAAAAAACATATGCCAATAAGACTGGGTCATTTCGAGAAACCAAATAAACTGAAGAAATCGGACGATTCGACCGACACCTTCGCCAAGTACGGGGCAGAGCCATTTGAAACCGGCTTTGGTCATACCATTGGAAATTGTCTTCGACGAGTGCTTTTGTCCTCGCTTGAGGGAGCGGCCATCACCTCGGTGAAGATTGAGGGGGCGGATCACGAGTTCACCACCGTGCCGGGGGTCGTCGAGGACGTCACCGACATCGTCCTGAACCTCAAAAAAATCAAGTTTCGCCACACGAGTCGTGAATCACAGGAAGTTCGTCTGAGTGTCACTGCCGAAGGCAAAGTCACTGCCGGCGATCTGGAACTTCCCCCAGGTCTGAAGGTCGTCAACAAAAAGCAGGTCATCTGCACGACAGATAAGAAAAAGAAGGTCGACATGGTGATGGAAGTTCAGGTAGGCCGCGGCTTCCTGGCGGGCGATGCCAACAAGAAACCGGATCAGGCCATTGGCGTGATCCCAATCGATTCCATCTTTTCGCCGGTTACCCGCGTGCGATACGCGATTGAGGCCGCGCGTGTCGGTCAGCGTACCGACTACGACAAATTGGTGCTTGAAGTCTTCACCGACGGCCGGTTGACCCCGGACGAGGCATTGAAGCAGAGCTCTGAAATCTTGGCGCACCATCTAAACGTCTTCACCGGGATCAACGATGAGACTTTCGAGTTTGAGCAGGACGCCAAGGCCAAGGACGAGGATCGCGAAGCCTCGCGCAAGCTGCTAAACACCAGCGTCAACGAAATCGAGTTGAGCGTCCGCGCGGCGAACTGCCTCAATAACGCCAACATCACCACCTTGGGTCACCTTGCGATGAAGTCCGAATCCGAAATGCTCAAATACCGCAACTTCGGCAAAAAATCTCTCACCGAGATCAAGGAGAAGCTTAAAGAATACGAACTCGCCCTCGGCGAAAAGATTGATCCGTCCCTTCTTGATACACTACCTATAGCAGCTCCGCCGGAAGCGTTCGAGGATCCCCCGTTGGAGGAGCAAGAATAACCCACAACCTGCCAAGCCGTAAGCCATGCGACATAGAATAAGAACAGCTAAGTTGGGCCGCACCGGGGAGCATCGCAATGCGATGCTCGCCAATATGGTGTGCAGTCTCATCGAGAAAACGAGAATCACCACTACCCTGGCTAAGGCCAAGGCGGCACGTGTCGTTGCGGAAAAGATGGTGACTCTTGGCAAAAAAGGCACCCTGCACCATCGTCGCCTGGCTGCCGCACGGTTGCGGGCGCCTCAGCGAAAGTTTTTCCGCGGAACCAACACGACTCAAGGCAAAGCTTCCGGCGCCAACGCGGTTAAAGGCAGAGATCTCCGAGAAGCATGGAGAAAAGAACACGATGTGGTTCACATTTTGTTCGATAAGATCGCCCCGAAGTTTCAGGATCGCATGGGCGGATACACCCGCATCGTAAAAATCGCCGGCGCCCGCAAGGGGGATGCTGCGGAGATGGCGATCCTGATGTGGGTCGATGAGTCTCTTGACGAGAAGGCCAAGGCAATAGCTTCGACCTCCGCCAAGCCGAAAACCGCGCAGGACAAGGCCGAGGATTCGCCTGAAACGCCCGAGACTTCAGCAACCGAGGAAGAGGCTCCCGTCGCCGAGGAAGCCAGCGGAGACAATCCCGCCGAAGCCTCAGCAGCAGAATCAGCCGAAGCCCCTGCCGAGAAATCCGGCGATGCCGGCGAATCCAAAGAGGAAAAGTAACTTCGTCTTTTCAATATTTCTGAAGGCCCGTCGGTTGACGGGCCTTTTTTTGTCGCTTGGCCAAGTGGGGTTTTCACTTGAGCCGTTTGCGGCTATGGATATTCTCACGGCGTGGCAACGCTTCGTAACCATGCAACTCGCATCGGGTTGGGCTTGGCAGGGTTGTTCCTGGCGGTTCACCCCGATCCCAATAGCTCGGAGACCTTGGCCAACCGACTTGGCCAAGAGATCGATGCCGGTGATGACAACGCCGCTTTTCGTCTAGCGGAAATGTATCGCTCCGGCGAAAATCAGGTACCACTCGACTTGGCTAGGGTCGTGTCCCTCTACAAGACAGCCGCCCCCTTCGGAAACCACCCGATGGCCATGAATGCGCTGGCCATCCTCCATGAACAGGGATGGGGCGTGAAGGACAGCAGGGCGCTGGCCCTCCAGCGGTATGTCAAAACGGCCCGCGCCGGGAGCGCAATGACCTTGGCCAATCTCTGGGAAATCCATATTCGGGGTGACGGCGGATTGCGCAGGGACTTGGCCAAGAAGGCCGACAATAAGAGCGCTCCGGGAGCCGGCGAGAAAGTCACCTCCATCACGAGAACTATGAAGAGTGGCAAAAAATAAACGCTATTACATGAAACCAACACAACACCCAAAAACATCAGTGCTCCTTTTCGGCGCCGTGCTTTTTCAATCACTCACTCTGCAGGCCGGAAATGTTCGAGAGGAGCTGGCCGACAGCAAGTTCAGACTTGTTCACGAGGTTTATGAGAACAATAACTGGGAGCTGTTCGTCACGTCGGCTGACGGCAAGTCATCGGCCAACCTCACAAACACGCCGGACGTCAACGAGTTGTACCCACAGGCCTCGCCGGACGGCGCGAAGATATGTTTCCTCGTCGATTCCGGCATGGGCCGCGCCACGGTTCGCAGTCTTTGGGTGATGAACTCCGACGGCACCGGCCGCAAAAAAGTGACCGACCGCGCCCGCCAGCAATGCTGGGCGCCCGATAGCCAGACCATCGCCTTTCTGCCACAGGAATATCCGAAGTTCAACGTGACAGATTATTACACCAGGGGCATTAGCTTTCATCATTTGCCGAGCGGTAAAACACGCGAGCACGTCAACACCAAACCGTTGCATCACCTTTACAACATCAGCTACGCACCCAACGGCAGATGGATCGTCGCCACTGTTCACGCTGGCATGGGTCACCGCCACACCAACCTGTTGATCGAGGCTAACGGCAGTAAAGTGATCAACCTCGGCATCGGCGGTTGCCGTCCGACCTTCAGCCCGGACGGCAAACACATCGCATGGGGTGCGGGCGATCACGAGTTGGCCGTCGTGCCAATCGACATTGAGTCCGACCACCCGAAACTCGGCAAAAAGGTTTTTCAAGTTTTCGACAAACAAAATAAGATTTACCACGTGGACTGGTCGCCCGACGGCCGGTTCCTCTCATTTAGTCGTGGCCCGAATGGTAAGGGCGACATCACCAAGCCCGGCACCTACGAGGCCGCCTGCGAGATCGTCGGCGTCCACGCCAAAGGTTGGGATATTTTCGCAGTGAAAGTTGCCAGGGGCGGTTCGGTCACCATCGGTCAAAAGCCTGTTTACGACTGGCAGCCACTCACTCGCAACGGTTACAGTAACAAGGAGTCTGACTGGTTTCTGCCGCCGAGCAAATGAGCCTGCAGCAGTTTACCGGTGCCCTTGGCCTGCTCGCGCTTGGCTTGGCCAACGGTTGTGGCCCGGTACCGCCATCACCGGCCACGCCCCAGTCGATTACCACCACCAGCGGTGTGCCGATGATTGTCATCCCGGCCGGCTCGTTCCAGATGGGATCCGACGAGCACGGGGCGGACGAACGTCCGCGCCACGAGGTGCGACTGGGCACATTCCTGATGGATCAGTTCGAGGTCACTCACGACTTGTTCGTCAAGGCGCAGTTGCCAAACCCTTCCCGCTGGCAGGATGACAGCCGCAAGCCGGTTGAGCGTGTGCGCTGGCGCGAAGCCAAGCTCTACTGCAACGAACGCTCGCTGATGGAGGAACTCACGCCGTGCTATGACGAGACCAAGCCGGGCTGGCCTTGCGACTTCACCGCCAACGGCTATCGTTTGCCCACCGAGGCCGAGTGGGAGTACGCCGCCCGTGCCGGTTCAAGCCGTTTGTACAGCTTCGGCGGCGTGGCCAAGATCAAGGCCAATGGCTGGTTTGCTGACAACGCAGGAAAGCGCACGCATGTTGTTGGCACTCGCAGACCCAACGCGTGGGGGCTGCACGACCTGTACGGCAACGTTTCCGAGTGGTGCCAGGACGTTTACGATCCGGACTATTACAAAAGCAGTCCCGCTCACGACCCGCTTGGCCCGGCGGAGGGCATTGCTGACACCAAGCGCGTGATGAAAGGCGGGTCGTGGAAGGCCTCGGCTTCGATGTGCCGCGCCTCGTTTCGCAAGGGGCAACGCACAGGCGACACCGACGCCTGTTTCTTCACCGACTACTGCGGCTTCCGCTGCGTGCGCCGCGTCACGGCTGCCGAAGTTGAGTCGCTCCAGGGCAAGTCGTCCCCGGAAAAGTAGACCATGCTTTTTCACACCTGGACGTTTTTCATTTTTTTTATCGTGACGATTGTCGTGTTTTGGGCGCTGCGTCCGACCCGGTTTTGGTTGCACTGGATTCTTCTCGCCTCGGCGGTCTTTTATGGTTGGTGGCATCCTTACTATCTGCTGCTCGTTTTTTATTCCACGGCGCTCGACTACTTCATCGTCAGCTGGATGGAGCGCGGGCCGCGCCTGGCCAAGCTGGGGTGGCGCTTCAGCGCAAGCGTTGTTGTGCTCGTCGGCGCGGTTGTCGTTGGCCTGATGGCACCCGGTGGGTGGGGTGGCTTGGCAGCTGCGGTTGGTTTTTTCGCAGTGGTGTTGGCGGTGGGGCATTGGCTGCGTAGCCGCCGCGCCTGGCTGTGGGTCAGCATCATCAACAATTTGTCGGTGCTGGTTTTTTTCAAGTACGCCGGGTTTGCGATTGAGAACCTGAACACCCTGCTGGCCCGTCTCGGCGCGGGTCAACTGCCGTCCGCCGAGTCGCTGATGCCGCCCGGATGGGAGTATGTGTTGCCAGTGGGTATTTCGTTTTACACGTTTCAGTCGATGAGCTACACGATCGACTTTTACCGGGGCATCATTGCGCGCGAGCCGAGCTTCGTACGCTTTGCGGCGTTCGTGACGTTTTTCCCCCAGTTGGTCGCTGGGCCCATTGAGCGTGCAAAAAACCTGCTCCCGCAGTTCTCGAAAACTCCACGCGTGACACTTGCCGATGTCTCCGACGGCGCGTCGCTATTCCTCGTCGGACTGTTCAAAAAAGTGGTACTGGCCAACTACCTTGGTCCGTACGTTGATCGCGTTTATGGCGACGTCGCAACACAGGGCGGGGCGGCACTGGCGCTGGCGACGTTCGCCTTTGGTTGGCAGATTTATTTTGACTTCAGTGGCTACACCGACATGGCGCGCGGTGTCGCACGCTGCATGGGGTTTCGCTTGATGCTCAACTTCCGCAACCCGTACCTCGCAGTGAGCTTGGCCGATTTTTGGTCGCGCTGGCACATCAGCCTTTCCACTTGGTTCCGCGATTATGTGTACATCCCGCTTGGAGGCAGTCGCGTCGGCAGGATCAAGCTCTGGCGCAATCTGCTGATCACGTTCGTCGTCTCCGGGCTGTGGCACGGGGCTGCGTGGACATTTCTGATTTGGGGTATGCTGCACGGCTTGGGACTGATTGCCAATCGCGGCCTCGAGCAGGCTGCCTGGTGGCGCGACCGTTGCCCGCGCTTGGCCAAGCGCTTGGTTGTATTCGCCTTTGTTTGTTTCGCGTGGGTGTTTTTCCGGGCCGAGTCGCTTGGTCAAGCGGTGGAAATTCTCCAGCGCATTTTCACCACCGGCTGGACCGACCCGCGGATGCCGTTGTTGCTGTTGTTGCTTGTCGTTTCGGTTTGGGTTTACCAGTTCGTTTATGAGTCGCCGCTACACTCTTGGCTTGAGAAACCGCCGGTGAAGGTTGGGTTGGCGGTGGTGATGATTCTTTGGATGCTGCTATTCGCGCCGGGCGGCGGTGAGCCGTTTATTTATTTCCAGTTCTAATGACGCACAAAACAGGGCAACTCCCCATCAACGACTCCGCCGCTGTACAGTTGTCGGTGCGGCAGTGGCTGTGCGCGCTTGGTTTGTCGTTTGGACTCGCTTGGTTGCTGCCGGAGGCCTGGACGGCGTTCGAGCCGTTCGAGCCGGTGCAGCACTACCGTGTGCCGTACGAGTTAAGCGAGGACTACTGGCTGTACGAACGCTGGCTCGATCAAATCCCGCCGGACGTCATTTCGGTAGTTGGCGACTCGGTGGTGTGGGGCGAGTACACGGCGCACGACGGCACGCTGTCGAGATTTCTCGGCGACGCGACCGGGATGCCGTTCGCCAACGCCGGTATCAATGGGCTGTATCCGCTGGCGCTGTGGGGTTTGGTCGAGCATCACGGCAGCGCGTTAGCCAAGCGCCGCGTGTTGCTGCATTGCAACCTGTTGTGGATGAGCGACCCGGAGGCCGACATGCAACTCGCCAAGGAGCAGGTGTTCAACCACCCGGCACTAGTGCCGCAGTTCGCTCCGCGCATCCCGTGTTACCGCGGGGACATCGATATGCGCCTGGCGCGGGCACTCGAGCGGCGGCTGGAGCCGCTGAGTTGGGTGCGGCATTTGCAACAAACTTATTTCAGCCAAAAATCCGCCCCCGAGTGGACGCTGGCCGACGACGGGAAATTCCCGCCGGCGTACCCGAACACCTACCGGCTGCCGGTTGGCATACCGTTGTCGTCCGAATTACCGAGCGTAAAACGCGGCTTGTCCAGCGAGCGGCACAAGCCGTGGTCGGCGAACCAGTCGGGGAAGGCCAACATGGAATGGGTGACACCGGAGAACTCGCTGCAGTGGCTGGCGTTCCGCCGGCTGGCCAATCGGCTGCAGGGTAGCGGAAGCAATTTACTGGTCGTCGTCGGCCCGCTGAACGAACACATAATGAACGATGCGACCCTGGAAAAGCATCAAGTTTTCCTCACAGCAGTCACGGCTTGGCTATCGGTGGAGGGGATTCGTTTTGTCGTTCCGGAAGTGTTGCCTAGCGACGAGTTCGCTGACGCAAGCCACCCGCTGACCGAAGGCTATGAGCGATTAGCCAAGCGCCTGGTCGCCGACCCGGTGTTCAAAACTTGGCTTGCTCAATGACGGATGGGTACGGGCACCCTGTGGGCCGCTATTGTTTCACTTTTAATGTTCTGCCGAGAGGCAGCCGATCTTGGCGAATGCCCACGTGAAGCCGAGCATGCTGAAGGTGAAGAGATGCGGGCCTCCGACGAGGTAAAGCATCAGAGTTCCGCTGGCCAACGCTGCCCAAGCCGCCGCCGGTTTCTTGTTATAGAGCACGGTGAGCACCCCGAGGAAAACGACGATCAACACCAAACCCACCAAACCAAGCACCGTGCCATGCGGTGGGGTGGATACGAGATTCAGGATGCCGAGTCCAAGTACAACAGCCATTCCAGTGGTAGCGAGGATACTGTTCACGAAAACATTATTCATGCGCGGGACATTGAGCCGAAAACCCCTGTGTCTGGCAAGGTTTTAGTCCGTTTTTCTACCGGTTTTTAAAATGCCTTGTGGTTTTGGGCCGGTTTGACGCAGTCTGTTGGCTGCATGGCCGATCGCATGATTACGGATGTTTTGACCCAGCCAGACGCAGCCCTCGAGGGGTCGCTGCGGCCGGGGGTATTCGCCGATTTCACCGGTCAACTCAAGGTCAAGGAGCGGCTTGGCATTGCGGTGGAGGCGGCCAAACAGCGCGGCGAGGCGCTCGACCACATACTGCTTAGCGGCCCGCCGGGCCTTGGCAAGACCACTCTCGCCGGCATACTTGCCCGCGAGATGGGCGGCGACATGAAGGTTACCAGCGGCCCGATCATCGAAAAGGCGGCCGACCTCGCCGGCTTGCTGACGAACCTCAACCAGGGGGATGTTTTGTTTATCGACGAGATTCACCGGCTGCAAAAAAACATCGAGGAATATCTCTACCCGGCGATGGAGGATTTTACGCTGGACATCATCATCGACCAGGGGCCAAGCGCCCGGAGCGTGCGGTTGAATCTGCCGAAGTTCACGCTCATCGGGGCGACGACCCGGAGCGGCCTGTTGACGGCGCCGTTGCTGACGCGCTTTCCCGTGCGCGAGCGACTTGACTACTATGAGGCCGACGATCTGCAAACGATCGTCCGGCGATCCGCGGGGTTGCTTAACGTGGAGATCGACACCGACGGAGCCGCCGAGGTGGCGCGTCGTAGCCGAGGCACACCGCGCATCGCGAACAACCTCCTGCGCCGAGTGCGCGATTACGCGCAGGTGAAAGGCGACGGCCGCATTGACGGCAGCACCGCCGACAAGGCGCTGGCCATGCTCGAGATCGACGCGGATGGCCTCGATGAAATGGACAAGCGCATCCTCGAGGCGATCATCGTCAAGTTCAGCGGCGGGCCGGTTGGTTTGTCGTCGCTGGCCGTGGCGGTCGGCGAGGAGCCGGACACGCTTGAGGAAGTGTACGAGCCGTACCTGATTCTGCAGGGCTACCTCAACCGCACGCCGCAAGGCCGGGTCGCCACCGAGGCGAGTTTTAACAAGCTCGGCCTCAAGTCGCTCAACAAGGGCGGCCAGCAGAATTTCCTCTAAAACCAAGCGCCTAGCCAAGCAGGGAGCGCACGCGAGTGCGTATGCTCCCTCACGGAAAAAACCCAATAAAAAGTTTTATGTGGGACCATCTATGTCCTACATGTCTCTTTAGGCTCTCCCCTGTTGCTGCCATAGGCGGCGCAAAACCTCTACGAACATGAAAATGATGGAGAGACAAGACACGACGGTCCGGGGGCAGATGGAACTGCAACTCGGAAACTCGCTGGGCGGACGCGTAGCCAGTCGCCGCTCGCGAATCGAGCGCAAAGCGCCCGAGCACGTGGCCAATTGGTGGTTTGCCCGAATGCGGCTGTGGACGACGGAAGCTGAGCCTAAGCCAGAAGGGAGGGCTGCCGCATGAAGCTGGCGTGCCGAAAACGCCCCCGGATCATGCTGCACACCCGTCGGGTGGTGGCGTTGTTCGGCCAGGCGAGGCTGATGCGCGAGGCCGACGGGCGGTTCGCGCTCGAAGGCGGCAACCGGCACGACCGCTTGGCCGCCATCGAGTGGAGTTCCCTGTTTCTACCCGAAGCGGTGTTGGCGCAAAGAGGCCGGATGAGTCGTTGACGAGCAGTTGGCGCGGCTGTCATCCGCCAGGGAGTGGCACATTTGCCTCAAAACAGCGTGACATTTAACCCGTCTGCCATAGGGTTTCCGCAGAACCATGGGCACGGGCGCGGAAGTATTTGTTAGTTATTCGAGCCAGGACCGGGATCGTGTGATTCCGGTGGTGGAATATCTACGTTCCTTGGGGATTTCGGTCTGGGTGGATGAGGGCAACATTCATGCAGCAGATCTGTGGTCGGAACAGATCGTGCAGGCGATAGCCGGGTGCCAGGTGATGGTTGTGATGCTGTCGGGCAACTCGACCGATTCGCACAATGTGGTCAAGGAGGCGATGCTCGCCTCCGAGCAGAAGAAGGCGCTGCTGCCGGTTTACCTCGAGTCCGCGGAAATTCCGGCCAGATTGCAATACCAGTTAGCAGGGATTCAACACCTCGAGTTATACGGTCAAGGGGAAGAGCAGGTTCTGTCCGATTTGGTGACGGGTCTGAAGAAGCGAGGTGTTTTGGGTGGAGGCGATGAAGTAGTGGCGACGCGGTCCATGTCAATCAAGCGCCACGAAAAACCAAAATCAACTGCGGTCTCTGCGCAGCCATCGGGAAGTCTAGCCAAGCCGATCGCATGGGCACTGGCTTTGTGTGTCCTGATATTACTTGGACTTCTACTATCCAAAAGACCTCCAGCACACACAATGGACAGTATGGAAGTAAAACAAACTTCCGGAGTAGGGCGCATTCATCTGAAAATTTCCATTCCCGAGGAATACCCCATGGCCAAACCGACAGACATGCCGTTTGGGGTCGCATGGAGAATGTTGGCCATATCTCCGAACGGGAAACATTTGACTTATGTCTGCATGCATGAAAACGAACGGCATCTGTGTCTGCGTAGTTTGAGCGATGATACGTTCCAGTTGCTAAAGGGATCCAACGGAGCGGTTCATCCTTTTTTCAGTCCGGACGAAAATTGGGTGGGCTTTTTGAGCGAAAAGAAAATCAAGAAAATTGAAATATCAAGTGGGTTGTTGGCGGAAGTCTGTGATGCTAAGAACCCATATGCGGGAGCCACATGGGGTGATGAGGGCAAGATTTATTTTGGCGATTCGGAAGGCTCCCAATTCTTAAAAGTTGACGAAAATGGAGGGGAGCCGGAATTTGTTTCAAAAGTGATTCTGAACGCTTTTAGTCCAAGTGTCGTTTCCAATGGGAAGGGTGTTGTTCTTAGTTCACCAGGAATTAACGTAGACCGGGCCCCGTTTTCGGTTTATTTTGTTCCTTCAACTGGAGATAACCCTCTGAAATTGCTGGATGGCAGAGCGCCCAGTTGGTTTGGGGGAAAACACTTAATTACAGTGGATGACAATCAATTGAGATTAACGGAATTCGACATCGAAACATTCAAGCCACTAGGGGAGACCAAAACCATTTTGAATTCAAAAATAAGAAATGATCGCGATTCTGCTCAATACTCGATTTCTCAAAACAACATTTTGGCGTTCATCGAAGGGAATAGCAAACCGGAATTGAATCTCTCACTTTTGGATCCAACAAAAAAAGAATCTGTATCGCTGTCCGAGAGAAGGCAGCAATATGGCCAGTTTTCCGTTTCACCAAGCGGGGAGAAAGTGGCAGTCGAAATCGTGGACAATCAGATATACAGTATAAACATTTTCGATATTAAAAGAGGGCGATTCAGTTCGTTTTTGAATTCAAAACATAACTATGCTCCTTTTTGGGGAGTTGATGGGGAAAAATTATACTACACATCCAACAGAACAGATCTATCTGAATTTGGGTTGTATGTATATGACTTTGAAAAACAAAAAGAAGAGGAAATTATTTTAGATGGAGAAACAATGGGCCGGCTTCATGTTTCAAGCGTATCAATGGACGGTAATATGATACTGTGCTTTGGGGAGCAAAAGGGGACGAGGTCGGGTGAGTTGTATTATGTCGATTTTTCACAAAGAAAACAGTATCAGCTCACAGAGAACCGCTTGCAGGAATGGGGAGGCGTTTTTTCTCCGGATGAGAAATGGCTGGCCTATACTTCCGAGAAGGACATGGAGGGGAGTTTTGCGATCTATCTGAACCGGTTTCCGGAAATGAATCAGGAAATTCGGATTTCAACTGGAGGCGGGGAGGAGCCCAAGTGGCTGCCGGACGGTTCCGGTGTCTATTATCGTAACGGTTCCTTGTGGTTGAAGGTGGCGCTTGATTTGGAGGGGGAGCCGGAGATCGGAGAGCCGGAACTGTTTTTCGAGGGGGACTATGTGAACGTCTGGGGGCCATCGCACGATATTTTCCCTGATGGGAGGATTTTGCTGCTGAAAGGCGAGGAATGGGTGCCGCCTACAGAAATTGATGTGATCATCAACGCACTGGATCTGGAGCCCTGATTTTTTCAGTCCTGTTTGAATCGCTTCAAGGCGTCCATGTTGACTTCGATACCGAGACCTGGTTTTTGTGGGATCGCCAGTTTTCCATCGACGAGTTTCAGTTCGTCCTGAACGAGTTCCTGCCGGAGTTTTGAGTCGGTCAATTCTGCGGGGAGGTATTCGAAGAATGGACAGTGCGGGGTGACGGCGGCGAGGTGGGCGCTGGCCGAGATGCTGATTCCGGTTTTCCAGCAGTGCGGAATGATTTGTCGTCCGCGTTCGGCGGCCATGTCGCAAACTTTCATCGCCTCGGTGAGCCCGCCGACGCGGCCGACGTCCGGTTGGGCAATATCGACTTTTCCAATGTCCAGCAGGTCGCGAAACTCGTGATGCGTGGTCAGCCATTCGCCGGCGGCGATACGGATGCCGCTTTCGTCGTGCAAGCGGGCATAGCCTTCGAGGTCATCTACCCATAGTGGGGTTTCTAGAAAATACACGCCAAGATCTTTCCAGTCGCGGGTGGTTGCCAGCACGCGTTCAACGTCATCCCAGGCGTATTGCACGTCGACCAACAGAGTGAAGTCCGGGCCGATGGCTGCACGGCAGGCAGCGATGACCTCGGTGACTTTTTCATCCTTCTCGTTCATGCCGCTGTGGTTGTAGGGGCCGAACAGGGTGATCTCGAGTTTGGCGGCGCGGAAACCGATATCGCGGGCGCGCAACACCCATTCCACGAGTGAGTCGCGGTATTCCTCATAGCTGTTTCCGTTGGGTTGCAGGGAGGCGTACGGTTGGATGGCGTCGCGCGGGGTGCCGCCGAGGAGTTGCCACGTCGGTTTGCCGGCGGCTTTGCCTTTGATATCCCAAAGAGCCATGTCGATAGCGCCAATGGCGTTGATAACGGCGCCGCGTCGTCCATTCATGCAGCTTCCGACGTATAGTTTTTGCCATAGCCGCTCGGTGTCGAGTGGGTTCTCACCAATAAGCATTTCCTTGAGGCCAAGGCCCATAGAGTGTGTACTGGGAGCCTCAATGCAGGCCCGGGCGATCCACGGGTTGACGTCGCTCTCGCCCACGCCGGTGATCCCCTCGTCGGTGTGCACGAACACGACGATGTCGTCCTGTGCCGAGGAGGTGGCATCGGTTCGTACGTCGGGGACGAGCAGGACATGGCATTCGATGTCAGTGATCTTCATTTTACTGTCTGGAAAGCGGTAGCATTCAGCGGGCAGGGATGCAACTGGACATTCACGCTGGGCTGCGTTACCCAAGTTGCTTCACTGAAAATGTTTGTGTCACAGCACAGGGTTGAGTTCGTTGGCAGGCTGTTGCTGTTGGTTTTTGTTCTGCGGACGCTATGCCAAGCCGATAGCGTAGCGGAACCGGTCAACCAACACGATGTGCTTCCCATCCTGCATTTGCGCTGTGCGGCGTGTCATGGTCGGCAGGAACAAAAGGCGGACCTGGATTTGCGTACGGTCGAGTCGCTGCTGAAGGGAAGCAAGGATGGGTCGGTTGTAAAATCAGGTGATCCCGATGGCAGCCTGCTGGTCCAGAAAATCACAAAAGGCGAAATGCCGCCCAAGCGGGATCTGGTCAAAGCCAGTGTAAAGCCGGTGCGAGAAGGGGAACTGGAAACCATTCGCGACTGGATTGCCGCCGGAATGCCTGTGGCTGAATCTGGGCGGCCACGGGAGCCACTGATATCCGATCAGGATCGACAGTTCTGGTCGTTTCAATCTCCGAAGCGTCCGGAGTTGCCTGCGCTTGGTCAAGAGGCTGTGGCCAATCCTATTGACGCGTTTGTGTCCGAGCGCTTGGCCAGGGCGGGATTGAAGTTGGCCGGGCAGGCGTCCAAGCGCGAGTTGGCTAGGCGGGTTTACCTTGATCTTATCGGCTTGCCGCCTTTGCCCGAGGAAGTTGATGCTTTTGTTGGGGATAAGCACCCGGATGCCTATGAGCAGCTGGTTGATCGATTGCTGGCATCACCCGCCTACGGTGAGCGCTGGGCAAGATATTGGCTCGACCTTGCCGGTTACGCCGACTCGGAAGGAATACAGCACGCCGATACGTTGCGGCCGTGGGCGTATCGTTATCGCGATTATGTCATCCGTGCTTTGAACTCGGACAAGCCGTATGACTTGTTTTTATTGGAGCAAATTGCCGGCGATGAGTTGGCGGATTATGAGGGTGACGACGCGTTCACAGAGAAACATCTCGACCGGTTGGTGGCGACCGGTTTTTTGCGCATGGTCGAGGACGGGACGAATGCCAACATCACCAACTTCGTTCCGGACCGGCAGGACCACATCGATAACGAGATGCGCGTGCTCGGTTCGTCCGTGTTGGGCTTGACGTTACACTGTGCCAAATGCCATTCGCACAAGTTTGATCCGGTGTCGCAGGCGGACTACTTCAGGCTGCGGGCGATTTTCAAGGGCGCCCTCGACGAGCACGACTGGCTGAGCCCTGCCAAGCGGCGCCTGCCGTTGGGCCATCCGAAGGAGTTGAAACGTTGGCGTGAAAACAAGGCGGCGGTGGATGCCGAAGTGGTGGTGATCAAGGCCAATAAGGAACTGGACGAGGAAGCCAAAAAAAAGGCACTTGAAGCGGTTGAAAAAAAACGAAGCGAGCAGCCAATGGTGCGGGCGCTGTGGGATCGAGGTCAGCCGTCGCCCACCTATCTGCTCAACCGCGGTGGTTATTTGGAGCCACGTGAATTGATCGAGCCCGGTTTGCCGAGGGTACTGGTTCCTCCCGGGAAAACGTTTCGTGCAAAAACGCCATGGCCGGGAAGTGGCAAGACTGGCCGCCGGTTGGCTTTCGCCAGGTGGTTGACGAAAGACGATCACCCGTTAACGGGCCGGGTGATGGTGAACCGGCTCTGGAAACATCATTTTGGCCGGGGCTTGGTAAGGACGCTGGGTGATTTTGGCAAGGCGGGGGAAAGACCAAGCCACCCGCAGTTGCTCGATTGGCTGGCAACGGAATTCGTCGGGGTCGAATGGAGCATCAAGCGGATGCAGCGACTGATAATGAACTCGCGCACCTATCGGCAAACGTCCCGAGTTTCCGCTGAACGGATGGAGTCGGATCCTCAAAACAAACTATGGTCGCGCATGCCTCTTCTCCGATTGCAGGGCGAGGCATTACGTGACTCAATGCTGGCATTGGCAGGGCGACTGCGTTGGGAGCAGTTCGGTCCGGCCGATCCGGTCGATGTTTCCGGGCAGGGGCTTGTGATGGCAAAGCCTAAAGATGGGACATGGCGGCGCAGTGTTTATTTGCGTCAGCGCCGAACCGAGGTGCCAACGTTACTGGCCAGTTTCGATCTGCCGGTCATGAGCCCGAACTGTATTGAACGGCCGGAATCAAACGTGGTCACCCAGGCGTTGCACCTAATGAACAACGAGTTGCTGCGTCGCTTGGCCAACTCGTTTGCAGAGCGGGTGAGCCATGAAAAGCCAGGCGTCCTCAGTGAAAAAATGAGACATGCGTTTCGACTGGCGCTCGGCCGGGATGCAAGCGCAGAGGAGATCGACTTGGCCAAGCGCAAACTTGGTCCCCTGGCCAAGCGCGATGGAAACCAGGCGCTACAGGCATTTTGTCACGCGCTGTTTAATGCTGCAGAGTTTATTTATGTGGACTAGTTTTTTTGAGTCGTGAACGCACCGAGGACAGGCAAAACGTCACGCCGCCGCTTTTTTCAGCACATGGGCGGCGGGCTTGGCCAAGCGGCATTGTTGTCGCTGCTGGGGAGGGATCTGCCCGGGGCTAGGGCCGAGACGACACAGGGTGCCGCGCCGGAACAGGTGTTCGACCTCAAACCGCGTCAGCCTAACTTCCATCCCAAGGCCAAGGCGGTGATCCACCTGTTCATGAACGGTGGGCCGAGCCAGATGGATTTGTTTGACCCCAAGCCGGAGTTGACCCGTAACCATGGAAAATCCTACTTCAGCAAAATCGCAGGTGAAGTGGAGAACCCGCAGTCTGCCGGCGCGTTGTTGCGAAGCCCGTTTGAGTTTGCGCAGCATGGCCAAAGCGGAATGTGGGTGTCCGAGGTAATGCCCCACTTTGCGCAATGCGTGGACGAAGTGGCGATGATTCGATCGATGTTCACCACCAGCATCACACATGAGCCGGCGTTGTTTAATATCCATAGTGGCCGACTATTCCCTGGGCACCCGTCGTTGGGCGCATGGGTGAGCTATGGGCTCGGCAGCGAGAGCCAAAGCCTGCCGGCCTACGTGGTCCTCGAAGATTCCAAGGGACCACCCATTAACCGCAATCAAAACTGGCAGTCTGGTTATCTGCCGCCCGTTTGCCAGGGCACTCGCTTTAGATCGACCGGGGCGCCGGTGCTGGACCTTCATCCTGGCAAGGATGTTCCGGATCAGATGATAGACCTTGAGAGAGACTTGATTGGCGAACTGGATCGAATCCATCTGGGGCGTCGGCCTCACCAGCCGAGTCTTGGTGCGAGGATCGCGAACTACGAACTGGCCGCGCGTATGCAGATCGAGGCTTCCGAGGCACTCGATTTGTCCAAGGAAAGCCTCGCCACCAAGGCTATGTACGGCATTGGCGAGGACAAAACCGATTCGTATGGTCGCCGCTGCCTAATCGCTCGCCGATTGGTTGAGAGAGGGGTGAGATTCGTGCAATTGTTCATAGACGGTCAGATTTGGGATAACCATACCAGCCTGAAGTCAGGCCTGCAAGGTGCGTGCGAGCGCACCGACAAACCAACGGCGGCGTTGCTGACTGACCTTCGGCAACGTGGCTTGCTTGATGAGGTGGTCGTGGCGTGGGGAGGAGAGATGGGGCGCCTGCCGATTGCACAGTTGGATGGCAAAAAAAATGAGGCAAGTTCAGGTCGGGATCACAATAAAAACGCCATGGTCACTTGGATGGCTGGCCCCGGGCTCAAGCGTGGCTACACCCACGGCGCCACGGACGAGATTGGCCTGAAAGCAGTGGAAAAAACCGTGAGCGTGCCGGAATGGCATGCGACGTTGCTACATTTACTTGGTCTAGACTGTTCTCGCCTGTCTGTCAGTCAGAACGGGTTGGATGAACGGCTCGTGGGTGTTAACGAACCGGATGTCGTCTCCGATCTTCTTGTCTGATCTTTTTGGCGTTTTGCATGCCAAAAGTGATTCCTGTTTCACTAAAAACTTGAATGGCGGCCATTCAGCCCTAAGATGCCGCGTTCTCTGGCTGGCGGGGTAGCCAAGTGGTAAGGCAGGGCTCTGCAAAAGCTCTATCGCCGGTTCGATTCCGGCCCTCGCCTCCACGCTCGAGCCCGGCCAGTTTGGATCAGGATTCGATGTGGAAAAGCCACGGAGAAAAGGGGAGAAGCGACCGCTTGTGAAATTATTCACTAATTCTCTTGCCCGAGCTTTGTGTCATCAATAAACTACCGAACTTAGTTGGATGTCTGACGTTTTTCCGAGATGGACCAACAGGTTACCGGGCCAAATAATATTTGGCCTTTTACTCATTGGGGGAGTGGTAACGGCTGGTCTGAACTATTATTTCACGCCCAAGTACACCCGGGTCGGGTATCAACCCACCCAGCCGGTGCCTTTTTCGCATTCCATTCATGTGAAGCAGTTGGGTCTCGATTGCCGGTACTGTCATGACGGGGTGGAAAAGTCGTGGTACTCGAACGTGCCGGCGGCTGACACCTGTATAAACTGTCACAGCGCGGTTCGGGCCGATGACCCCAAACTTGAGCCTATCCGGGCCAGCTACAAAGATGCGAACAAGCCAGTCGAATGGGTGCAGATTCACAAGTTACCGGATTACGTCTATTTCAACCACTCGGTACATGTGAACCGTGGAGTAAGCTGTGTGGAGTGCCACGGCCGGGTTGACGAAATGGACGAGGTTCGCCACGAGAAACATTTCAGCATGACGTTTTGCCTGGATTGCCATCGAGAGCTATCACCGGAAAATGGTGATCCGAACAAGCGCCTGCGTCCCCTAGATAAAATTACCGACTTGGCGTATGAACGATCGGAGGATCCAGACGTAAAAGTCAGGGATTTTGATTTTGTAAAGGAGTGGCACGTTAAAACCTCTGAAAACTGCTCCGCTTGCCATAGATGAACGACAATTCAACTCCCACAAACGAGCAAAAGAGTGGCCCACGCTACTGGCGCAGCCTTGAGCACAAGGCTGATTCGCCAGAATTTCGCGCATTTGTCGAGAAGGAGTTTCCGTCCGGGGTGGATTTGATCGAGGACCCGGTTTCACGGCGAAACTTCATGAAAATCATGTCCGCCTCGTTTGCGTTGGCGGGCCTTGGGGTAAGTGGTTGCCGTCGGCCGGAGCACAAGATTCTGCCGTTTTCCAAGATGCCGGAGAACTACGTGCATGGTGCGCCGCAGTTATACGCCACTTCGATGCCGACCCGCCAATCAGCAGTCCCTTTGGTGGTGAAGTCCTATGATGGACGACCGATCAAGATCGAAGGCAACGCCGAGCACCCGAATAGCAACGGAGGAACCGACCAGTACGCGCAGGCGTCGATCCTGAGCCTGTACGACCCGGATCGCGGGCTAAATTTCAAGTTGGCCGAGACGGAGGGCGAGGGCGATAAAAAGAAGAAGAGCCTGAAAGTCATCGCCAAGGCCAAGGTGCTTGAGCAACTCAACGACTTGGCTAACAGCAAAACGCATGTGCTGATGGAGCAGAGCAGCTCGCCGTCCCGTGCGCGTTTGGTTGACGGCCTGAAGGCCAAAGGGGTTCGTTTTTACGAGTACGAGCCGGTGGATTTTAGCGTTCACGCTGAAGCGGCTTCGATCGCTTTCGGTTCCTCGATCAAACCAGCCTATAAGTTTGACAAAGCCAAGGCGATCCTCTCGCTGGATTGCGATTTTCTGGGAACCGAGGAGTCGGCCTTCGAAAATATCAGTGGATTTGCGGCGGGTCGCCGTGTGAAGGATGACGACACGGAGAACCCGGCTGAGGTGATGAACCGCTTGTACTCGGTGGAAGGGTTGTTGAGCCTGACTGGGACCAATGCCGATCACCGTTTGCGGATTCCGACCGGCAGCGTGGGCCGCGTGGCGGCCTTGGCCTTAAAGGAGGCCATCGAGCAGGCTGATGTAAACGCCGGTGAGATTGTTGATGAATTGGAAACCTTTGTTGAGGACCTGAATAAAGATTTTCCCAAAGGTCACGCCGTTGATGGTGATGGCGAGGTCGATACAGCCAAGTGGGTTCATGAGTGTGTGGCAGACTTAGTGCGTTTGTCCAAGCGAGGTGAAAAGACCTTGGTTGTGGCGGGCTATCGTCAGCCGAAGGAAGTGCACTTGGCCGCGATGGGGATCAATGCGATCCTACAAAACATTGGCGAAACACTGTTACTCCAGGCTCACAAGCCAAGTGGGAACGGTTCCATCGAGGACTTGGCAGCCGGCTTCAATAAGGGGGATAACCTCGTGGTTCTAGGGGGAGATCCTGCCTACAACGCCCCGTCGGATATCGACTGGGACGATATCGTTTCAAAGGCTGGCAAGTTCATTCGCCACGGTTTTTACTCGGTCGACGATACTTCGAAAACAGCATCTGCTTTCATCCCGGCTGCTCACTATCTTGAGTCTTGGGGCGACGCACGGACGAGCGATGGAACGCTGGTGCCAGTGCAGCCGCTAATAGCTCCGCTGTTCGGTGGTCTGACGGAGCTTGAGGTCTTGGCCCGTATTGCCAGTGCTGAGGAGACCGACCCTCACAAGATTACCCGAGCCACATTTGAAGCGATCGCCGGAAAAGGTGACCGGAAGTGGGATAAGTTTTTACACGACGGATTTCTAGCTGACAGCGCGGCGAACACGGTGTTCGCCGAGTTTGACATCAGTGCCGCTTCTGATGCGTGGAAGAAGGGGGCCAAGAAAGTCCCCCTGCCGGCTAAGGGCGATTTGGAGGTTACATTTTTCCGAGACCACAGCGTGGATGACGGTCGTTGGGGCAACAACGGATGGTTGCTGGAGACGCCCAACCCGGTGACGAGGATCACTTGGGATAACGTTTTATTGGTCAGCCTAAATACAGCGCTAGAGCTATTAGGTAGCGAAGCTAAAGACCTGCTGGATTTCGAAAAGGTTGATGGTAAGGAATACGATAAAAAGCTGGGGGGGTTGCCAGGGCGGTTTGGATTTCACTCGGAGTCGGGTCGTTTCTTCCAAAAGGAATACAACCTGACTATTAGCGGCAAGAAAGTGAAGGGGGCGATCTGGTTGCTGCCCGGTATGGCAGACAACACCGTGGGGGTTGCGTTGGGTTATGGACGCGGTGTTGGTCGGGTTGGTGGTGCCGCTGGCTTTAATGCCTACGATGTGCGAACCGCCGGAGAGCAGCATTTTGCGGTCGGAGCCAAGCTGGAGTCTGCCGACTCTAAGTACGAAGTGGCCTGTACTCAGGAGCAGGGAGTCATGGATGGCCGGCCCGTGGTTCGCGAATGCAATGCGGACGACTTCTCAGCTCACAAGGATTTCGTAAAACATTTTGACTTGGACAGCATCCACCACACATCCCATTTGGTGAAAGGTGATGATCGAGGTTATCCTTGGGAAAAAGATCGAAAGCAAGATGAGGAATTGCCAGCTTCTCCTTACAAAAACAACTTCGGAGGCGAGGATTCAGTCAGTGCCCCCAAACTGATGGACATCGAGCGCCAGCAATGGGGCATGGTAATCGACCTCGGCACTTGCGTGGGTTGCAACGCCTGTGTGGTGGCATGTCAGAGTGAGAATAATATTCCGATTGTTGGTAAACATCAGGTAGCTATCGGCCGCGAGATGTCTTGGATTAACATTCACCGTTATTTCTCCGGTGACGAGCACAACCCGCAGGTCACGTATCAGGGCGTTGCCTGCCAGCACTGTGAGGATGCGCCGTGCGAGAGTGTGTGTCCGGTCAACGCAACGGTTCACGACGAGGAGGGGTTGAACCTCATGGCATACAACCGCTGCGTTGGTACCCGTTACTGCTCCAATAACTGCCCTTACAAGGTGCGCCGTTTCAACTATTACGACTATAACCGCCGCCCGATGGGAGTTGAGGATGGCGAGCGCAAGCCTGGCAAGTTCTTCAATGACGACAACGATTTGAACAACAGTCCGCTGCATCCTGGGAACAAGAGTTCGAATGGTGAGTGGGAGCTGATTCGTTGGTACAAGGATCCGTCGCGCGGCAGTGTCCCCGGGTTGGACGATGGGAAGAAGGAGAACGGTGAGTTCGATCCGGAATGGGACTTAATCAAGCTCTCCAAGAATCCGAATGTGACTGTTCGGATGCGTGGTGTCATGGAGAAATGCACCTACTGTGTTCAGCGAATTCAGAGTGCGAAGATCGAGCAAAAAGCCAAGGTCAGGGATACAGTCGAGAATCTGGAACGTGAGGAAAAAATCTCCACACTGGATGTGCCTGATGGAACCATCGTTGCTGCGTGTGAGCAGGCTTGCCCAGCCAACAGCATCACCTTCGGTGACATCTCTGATCCTAAGAGCGAAGTTTATCGACTGAAACGTCAGAACCGAAACTACTCGTTGCTTGGGTTTCTTGACACTCGGCCGCGTACGACTTACTTGGCCAAGCTTCGGAATCCTAATGCGTCAATGCCGGACTATTTTGATATTCCTAACACCGTGACGGAGTATGAAGATAAACACCACGGTGATATTTTTAAGAGGAAAGAGGGCAAGACGAACGGGAAGGAGCCCAAACACTAATGGCTCACGACGCGGTTCCATCTTCCGTTAAAATCGCTCCTCCTCCGGTAGAACTGGAGCGCCCGGCATTAGTGGCGAATAATCATTCCATTGGCTGGATTTCTGATACTGTTGCCGGTGTCATCGAAGACAAAACCCCTGGCTGGTGGAAGTTGGCTATTAGCCTGAGTTTATTTGTCTCGCTTGGCCTGCCGATTGGTTTGTTTTACTTGATTTCCACCGGTGTTGGTGTCTGGGGATTGAATCATCCTGTCGCTTGGGGGTGGGCGATCGTGAATTTCGTATGGTGGATCGGTATTGGCCACGCTGGGACGCTGATTTCGGCTATTTTATTTTTGTTAAGGCAAAAATGGAGGACATCCATCAATCGTGCCTCCGAGGCTATGACTATTTTCGCGGTGATGTGTGCTGGCATTTTCCCGGGAGTTCACGTCGGCCGTATTTGGTTTGACTGGTGGCTTTTTCCGGTGCCAAACGCGAACTCGATCTGGCCGCAATTCCGGTCGCCTTTGCTGTGGGATGTATTCGCAGTCTCCACGTATTTTACTGTATCGGTCTTGTTCTGGTACATGGGCCTGATTCCCGACCTGGCTACGATGCGAGATCGATTCCGCAAAGTTGCCGGTAAGGTGACAGAGCCTGCGGCCCGATTGCGCAACAAGCTTGCCCAGTTCCTATACGGGGCATTTTCACTCGGTTGGACCGGGTCTAATCGGCACTGGAGCAACTACGAAAAAGCCTATCTCTTGCTGGCTGGTCTCTCAACGCCGCTGGTGTTGTCGGTACACTCCATCGTGTCGTTCGACTTCGCTGTTTCTCAGTTGCCGGGGTGGCACACGACCATTTTTCCTCCCTACTTCGTGGCGGGAGCTGTGTTTGGAGGCTTTGCGATGGTGATGACGCTCATGATTCCGTTGGTCTCCCTGTATAGGTTGAATGAGATTGTGACCATTCGCCACCTAGAGGTCATGTCCAAGGTGATTTTGGTGACTGGTTCTATCGTTGGTTATGCCTATGCCATGGAGTTCTTCATCGCTTACTACGGTGGTAATCCCTATGAGTTGTACGCATTCAAGAACCGTGCCTTTGGTGACATGAACTGGTCCTACTGGTGGATGATCAGTTGCAATGTGCTGGCTCCGCAGTTTTTCTGGTTTAAATGGTGCCGGACGACACCTTGGTTCATCTGGCTCATTTGCGGATTTGTTAATATCGGAATGTGGATGGAACGTTTTGTGATCGTGGTCACTTCTCTACACAATGATTTCATTCCGGGTAACTGGGGCTACTACTCGCCGACGTGGGTTGATATGATAACCTATTTCGGTACTTTTGGATTTTTTATGACTTTATTCTTGTTGTTCTGCCGGTTCCTGCCGTTGATCGCCATATCAGAGGTCAAGGGAGTTACACCGCAGGCTGACCCGCATCATCCACTTGGAGGAGCTAAACACTGATGGAATCTTTGGACGACTACCAGATACCGTACGGTTTAATGGCTGAGTTTGACACGCCGGCTGGTGTCATGCACGCCGCCGAGAAGGTGCGGGATGAGGGTTTTACAAGGTGGGATGTTCATACGCCTTTCCCGGTTCATGGAATGGACGATGCGATGGGCCTGAAAAATTCCCCGGTGGGCTGGTTTACGTTTTTTTGCGGTCTGTGCGGCTTTTTTGGTGGAATGCTGATGATCTGGTACATGAATGCATATGACTATGGGATTCCAGTGGGAGGCAAGCCGAACTTTAGCCCCTTCGGATCCTTTCCTGTCGCCTACGAGATGACTATTCTTTTTGGTGCCATTGGCTCGTTGTTAGGCATGTTGTATCTGAACCGTCTCCCGAGGCTCCACCATCCACTTCTTAAAAACATGCGATTTGCGGATGTCACCCATGATAAGTTTTTCGTAGTAATCGAGGTGGATGACCCAAAATACGACGAAGAGGAAACACGCAAACTGCTAAAAAAAACCGGCAGCAAGCATATTGAAATGGTAAACGAATAATGCGCTATTTCATCACAGGATTTGCAGTTGTTGTTTGTCTGGTCATTGCCACAGCCGGATTTCGGGGATCGCTTACGCGCAACCGGCCGATTGAGGTTTTCCCTGACATGGACCGTCAGGCTAGGGTGAGACCGCAGGCTCCTAATCTTTTCGACGAAGTTCTTGGAGCACGCGATGGACGGGGATCAAGGTTGCCAGTGGCGGGTACGGTTGTCCGTGGTGCCCCTATAGATAATTTACCTGTTAACACGGGGCGAAAAGAGGGTGCTGATGAATGGATTAAGGTTAATCCACTCGAAGTTAATCAAAAAACACTTAAACGCGGCCAGCAAAAGTATAACATTTACTGTGCTCCCTGCCACGGTAAAGCGGGTGATGGTAATGGGATAACTTCTCAGTATAATCTCGTTGCCGCTGATTTGCACCAGCATAGGTTGGTTCAAATAGAAGATGGATATATTTTTGATGTTTTAAAGAGTGGATACAATTTAACTACAAACTCAGTTGGAATAGCTTCTTATAGAATGCCTGCCTATGATTCCAAAATGAATAATGAGGATTTGTGGCATGTTGTCAGTTACGTCCGTACTCTGCAGTATAGCCAACTGAAGGAAGTGAAGAAAGAAGGCGAGTAATAGTTAGGGTTATCGTTTAATGACTGCTAAGAAAAAAGCCAGTACCAAAAAGCCAGAACCGGAAAAAAGGCTTCCCGCATGGGTTAAGCTTCCGTTGGCTTTAATCCTAATTGGTGTAGTGATTGCTATTGTGGCAATCTCGATCGGCGAAAAGACGCACTTAGCTCACGCTTGGCTGGTTTCCTTTATGTTCTATTTGAGCATCTGCCTAGGTGGATTCTTTCTCGTGCTTTTACACTACCTCCTGGATACTCACTGGATTGTCCCAATTAGAAGAATTGCAGAGCATTTGGCCTGTTTATTGCCGTTGTTGGCCGTGTTATTTGTTCCGATTGCAATATACTCGGGAAGCGAGTTTGTGACTATTTCTTCTGGCGCTGAAGCGAGTGAACAGCAGAAAAATAACAACGCAATAAAAGCTGAGAAAAAAGCGGCCGAGGTGCATGGAGAAAAGTGGGTTTCCAAAGATGGCCAGGCAGATCACGATGCTCATAGTTCTGATGGGCCGCGTGCCTTTTATTCGTGGATGCAATCCGAAAAGGATTACAAAGAAACTGGTGAAACTCACGATCACGCATGGCTTGCGAAGAAGGGTTATTTAAGCACTAGCTTTTGGCACATTAGATGGGTGTTCTGTTTTGTAATTTGGGGTGTGTTTACTTGGTTGATGCGCAAGCATTCATTGGCACAGGATTCGGATGGTGATGCCAAGTGGACCGGATATAACCGCAAATTGGCAGCTGCCGGAATTTTTGTGTTTGCGGCTACGTTGACCATCGGTGCTATTGACTGGATGAAGGGGTTGGAGCACCAATGGTTTTCCACCATGTATGGTGTTTACTATTTTGCGGGAAGTGTTTGGGTGTCTCTGATTACCATTTACGTCATTGCATTACGGTTGAAAACCCATGGGCCGCTCAAGGACGTGGTGCAGAAAAAAACGCTCAAGGACAACGCTACGCTGTTCTTTGCTTTTACGGTTTTTTACGCCTACATCCATTTTTCTCAATATTTTCTTATTTGGAATGCCTCGATCCCGGAGGAAACTTTTTGGTACGTGAAAAGAGAGCAGGGACCATGGTGGTGGGTGGGTATGTTAATTATTTTTGGTCATTTCTTTGTTCCGTTCCTAGCCTTGCTAAGGCAGGACGTTAAGGTTAGATCGGAAGTAATGATCACGGTGGCTGTTCTTGCCTGGTTCATTCATTTCTGTGACATGAGTTACAATATCATGCCCTTGATTCACGAATCTTCTGGGTGGATGGAATTGATATGGATTGATCTTGGTTGCTTGTTATTCATGGGTGGTTGTTTGTCGATTGCGTTCATTTACTTTTTAAAGAAACACCCTCCTTATCCGCAGAGGGATCCGCGAATCGCCGAAACGATGGGGGTTTACATTAAACTGCATTCAGAAGCCAAGGTGGCTGGTAAATAATGAGTGACGAATATTTCAATCACGACGGAGAAGGGTCCGGTTTTTTTAGCCTGATTCTTTTAGGTGTGTTTTTGTTGGGTGGCTTTGTGGTGGCTCAGGTCTATGAGCCAGGCCAACCCATTGGTGCGGATGCGGCTAACGCGCGCTTGGCCAAGCTCGAAAAAATTGAATCTGGCTCTAATTCTAAGCTAACAGGAATCGAAGATGCAATAATAGAGGTGGCCATGGCCGGCAAAGACAAGTCCAGCGAGGAATTGATCAAGCGAAGTATTGCCAAGGACGGTAAATATGAAGCTCCCAAGTCACTGGATATTTCGGGTGTTGACTTGGCTGACCCGGCCCTGATCGCCAAGGGCAAGGTTTTGTTTATGACCAAGACCTGTTTCACTTGTCATTCAGTTGATCCCGCCATGCCTGCGCCAGCCGGCATGGCCTTGAGGGCACCGCAGTTTATCGGCGACTTTTGGGGCAAGGAACGCGAGGTGCACATCGGTTATCAAGGGCCTATTAAGAAAGTCTTAATGAACGAGGAGTATTTTATCGAGTCGGTGATAAATCCTATGGCCAAGGTGGTTAAAGGCGCGCTGGCTCCGATGGTTCTTGCGCCTGGTTTGGTGAATAATGAAGAGGTTTTGGCTCTTATGGCCTACGTGAAGTCCCATAGCAAATAGATGAGTAGCGAACCCAAAGAGGACAAGGCATCGATAGACCCGCGCGAGGCGGTGGATCGCTCCTGCTGTGGTCCAGTGTTGTTTTTGGCCTTTAGTGCCGTCGCCTGGTTGCTGGTGTACAGCCTCTTTGCGCTGCTGGCCGGAGTCAAGGTGCACGCTGCTGGCATGATGGCAGACAGCGCTTGGATGGCTTATGGCCGTATCCAGCCCGCATCGCAGTTGGCGTTACAGTTCGGTTTTCTCGTGCAACTCGGCTTGGCCGTTTCTGCCTGGATTCTTAGTCATCGAGGCAAGACTGTCCTGGTTGATGGTGGCTACTTGATCTTCGGCGGGATGCTCTGGAATGCCGGGGTCACGCTGGGTTTTCTCGGCATCCTGTCTGGCGATGCCAGCGGCCTTGTGGGGTTACAAATGCCGGGCAATGTATTGCCTCTGCTGTTTTTCGGGTTCGCGCTCGTGGGCCTGAGCCTGGTTCAGACGAACAATCGACGTACCGACGAGGAGATGAGCCCGGCGCAGTGGTTCCTATTCGCCGCCACGCTGTGGCTGCCGTGGGTGCTTGGCGGTTCGTATTTGCTGATTCATTTCTTCCATGCCAAGGGAGTGGTGGCCAACATCGTCGATTGGTGGTTCATCCAGAATTTTGCAAGAGTGTACCTGACGTTCGTTGGTTTGGGCACGCTATTCCACTTTTTGTCCGCCTTGAGTGGCCGCGAACTGGTTGGGCGCGGCTACGCGCAGTTTGCGTTCTGGCTGTTGCTTCTGTTTGGCTCAGTCGGCGGCGTGAGTCCGGGTGCCCCGGTGCCTGCTTGGTTGCCAGCATTGAGCACGATTACAGCTGTCTTTTATTTCTTCGGCGTGATCGCGGCATGGGTGAGTCTCACGCGAACAGTAAACGGTGCTTCCGCTGCGAATGACGAGGACAGCTTGGCCTACAACTTGATGCGCCTGACTGCTCTGGTTTTCATCTCGGTGAGTATCTTAAACGTGTTATTCGCGTTCCCGGGGCCCGGTAGTGTGGCGGAGTTCACGACATACGGCCCCGCAATGGAGTTGCTTTTTAAGCTCGGCTTCGTGGGGTTGACACTGATCGCCGCCCTTTACCATATATTCCCGAGACTGGCGGGGGTGGACCTCTCACCGACGATGACCCGGGTTCAAACCATGGCCATTGTGCTTGGTTTGATTGGAGCTTCGCTACCGACTGCACTGGGCGGGTTGATGTCCGGTGACGCGGTACTGGGCTCTGGGTTTTATTTTGCCAGTCTGGGCAACTTGTTCATTTTCGTGGGAAGCTTGATTTTGTTCCTGAATTTTTTGGGAGCCATCCGGGTCGCGATGAAAAACTGCGATTGCTTTGCTAGTTTGTTTGGTAAGGACGATACGAAGGAGGCCAGCGCATGACGATTGGATTGAGTTTTTTATTGGGCCTCCTGGCCAGTTCGGTTTCCTACTTCATGATCGGCCTGTGGTGGCCCGCTGCCGTGGTCGTGGGGCTGTTTGCATGGCTCGCCTTTGCTTTGCTCGACGTGAAGATGGACAGCACCTTCACTCTGCTTGGCGGGTTGCTTCTGGTTTTTTGTGTGTCACTTTCCGCAATGGTCTTTCGCGCCAGCGACCAGTTGAGCGGGCTGCAGTATATCGACACCCAGTCCGAGGATGGGATCGAGTTTCGCTATCCCGTGCCGTTGCTTGGAAACGCCCGCTACGGCGAGGCGGTTTACAAGGCCCACGGCTGCGCTGCATGCCACACCCAGCAGGTGACTCACGAGAGTGTCGTGCTGGATGTCAAGGCTTTGACTGGTGAGAAAAACCACGCCGCAGTGGAGGAGGCGATCAGCCGGTTTCGCAATGTGACCGGTCGTGATGCGTCCAGTGGTGCTGGTTTCCCGATTGGCGAATGGGAAACAGTGGAAAACGCCCTCGACGCTGCAGATGCCTCTAAGGCCCGCAATTTCCTGGCTGCGGCGGGTGCCTCGGTGGATGTGCAGGTGCGTTTTCGCGGTGAAGATCTGACACAGCACGACCGCCAGAACCCCCGCGGCCGCGGCTGGGGCAAGCGTCGCTCCGTGGCGCAGGACTATCTGTTTGCCGAGCCGCCGATGCTTGGGTCGGTTCGGATCGGGCCGGATTTGGCCAACGTTGGTGTGCGACATTCGCGGGATGTGCTGATGCGCATACTCTTGAACCCGAAGACCTTCAGGAAAAACAGCAAAATGCCGCAGCACCGTTTTCTGTTTAAAAAGGCCGGCAAGGATGAGCAGGGCCAGCACATCATTCATGACGGCGAAGAGACCTACAAGCCCACCAAGGATGCCGAGGCATTGGTCGATTATTTGTTGAGCCTTAAGAGCGCGAACTACCCGTTGCCTGAGGCGCCGATCAACCAACCGTACACGTCTTCGATGCCGAAGCCCGCTCCGGCCCCCGCAGAGGCACCAGACGCGACCAAGGCCGACGAAGCCGGCAAGTAACCCTGCATTTCACGAGCAAAGATGGCGGCCAAAAAAACCAACGAGGAAACTGAAACAGCCAATGCCAAAATGGCCGGCCCGGCACCGTGGGTATTTGTCCTCATGGTGGTGACTTTTTACTGGGCCATCAATTATCTGGACGGCCATGGCGGTGGTTTCAACGCCAAGGTTTATTCGCCACACAAGGATGCCGCAGTGGTTGCGAGCCTCAAGGTGCAAAAAACACCTGAGGAACAGGCGTTCGAGAGCGGTGCGAGAATTTACCGGGGCATTTGTGTTGCCTGCCACCAGCCGAACGGTAAAGGCAACGCCAACGCCGGTTATCCGCCGTTGGTCAATTCCGAGTGGGTGCTAAACGAGTCGCCTAGTCGCGCCATAGCGATCATTTCCAATGGTCTTCAGGGTCCCATCGAGGTGGCAGGGCAAGTCTACAACAAGGTGGCAATGCCGGCACAGGGAGCCGCGTTGAGCGATGAGGACATTGCTAATGTCATGAGCTACATTCGCCGTAACGGAGACTGGGGAGATGCCCACAGCCTACCACTGGTCACCCTCGAACAGGTCAAAGCTGTACGCGAAAAAATCGCCGATCGCTCTGCAGCGTGGACGGCTGAGGAGTTGATTCAACAATTCCCCGATAGCCAGTAGTCCTGCAACACACTTTTTGATAGGCGGCCAACGGGCCGTCTTTTTTGTGCCGGATGAACCAGCGTAAATGCGGCTTGGCTGTCATCCGTAATTCCGTTTCAATTGCTTCCAGCTGTTCGTGCAACGATTCACACAGGATGACTTCCCGCTATTTGTCCATCGACCTAGGCGCTGAGAGCGGCCGGGTGATGCTCGGCACGCTCGAGGAAGGCCGCATCGCGCTCGAGGAACTCTCCCGCTTCAGCAACACGCCGATCCGCGATGGCGAGCGGATGTACTGGAACATCCCGGCGCTACTCGACGGCATCCGCGCCGGCTTGGCCAGTGCCGGTGCGCTTGGCCAAGTGATCACCAGCGTCAGCGCCGACGCGTGGGGCGTGGACTACGTGCTCCTCGATGCAGCCGGCGAGATCATCGAGCCGGTCTTTCACTACCGCGATCCGCGCACTGCCGAGGCCGAAAAAACCGTCCTCGCCAAGGTCGATTGGCCCACGTTGTTCGAGGAAACCGGTGTTCAGTACATGCTTCTCAACACCAGCATCCAGTTGTGTGCTGAGCCGCCCGCTCGCTTGGCCAAGTCCGCCCAACTGCTCACGATCGCCGACGCGATCAACTACCTGCTCAGCGGCATTGGCAAAATTGAGATGTCGATGGCCAGCACCACCCAGCTTTACAATCCACGATTGGCCAAGTGGAGCGAACGTCTCATCGGCTCGCTGGGATTGCCCAGCGCCATTTTCCCCGAGGTCGCCGCGCCCGCGACAACGCTTGGCCCGCTCAAGCCCGGCTTGGCCGCCGAGACTGGCTTGGGCAAGCTTAACGTCGTTGCGTCGCTTTCGCACGACACCGCCTGCGCGGTCGCCGCGTGCCCGGCCGAGGACGAGCGCTGGGCCTACATCAGCTCCGGCACCTGGTCGCTGATGGGGCTGGAGATTCCAGAGCCGATCATCACCGACGCCTGCCGCGAACTGAACTTCACCAACGAGATCGGCTACGGCGGCTCCATCCGGTTGCTTAAAAATATCATCGGACTTTGGCTTGTGCAGGAATGCCGTCGTGCCTGGGCCGCGCAGGGTAACGAGTACAGCTACGCCGATTTGGCTGAGCAAGCAGCCGCCGCCGAACCGTATGTCTCCGTGCTCAACCCGACCGACCCCCGCTTCCTCGCGCCGGATGACATGCCGCAACGCATCGCCGACACTTGCCGCGAAACTGGCCAACCAATCCCCGGGACGCCTGGGGCCGTAGTGCGCTGTGCGCTGGAAAGCCTCTCACTGCTATACGCGCGTACCCTTCGTGAGTCCGAGAAACTCGTTGGCTGGCGTGCCAACACGGTGCACGTCGTTGGGGGAGGCAGCCGCAATGAATTGCTCAACCAGTTGACCGCTGACGCCGCGAACATTCGGGTCGTCGCCGGCCCAGCCGAGGCCACCGCTTCCGGTAACATCCTAGTGCAGGCGATCGCCGCCGGGGCCGTCAAGGATCTCGCCGAGGCGCGGCTAATCGTGCGCAACTCATTCGACACCAAAATCTTCGAGCCGAACCCGTCTGAAGCCATCGAGGCGGCCCGAACCCGTTTTGACCAACTCTGAACCGATGCCAACCAATTCACTTCACGACTATCTCAGCCAGCAAGGCGCGCAGTTTGGCGTCGTCGCCGGCGAACAGGTCGCCCAAAATTACGGCGACACGAACGCCGAACACCGGGCGCTGATCGAATCCGTCGCCCTCGTCGATCTTTCCTTTCGCGGTTGTCTCGCCGTACTGGGTGATGACCGGGTGAAGTTCATCAACGGTCAAGTCACCAATGAGGTCGCCGGGCTAAATTCGGGCCAGGGCTGCTACGCCGCGCTCGTCAATGCCAAGGCCAAGATGCAGGCCGACCTGCACGTGTACCGGCTCGACGACGAGTTGATCCTCGACTTCGAGCCGGGCCTGCTGGATGCCGTGACCGAGCGACTCGAGAGCCACGTCGTCGCCGACCAAGTCGAACTCATCGCCGCCTCGCCGCACTTTGGCCTGCTCAGTTTGCAGGGGGCGAAGACGGCCGATGCGCTGGCGTCGCTTGGCTTGGCCTTGCCCGGGGAACCGTTCGCGCACGCCAAGTCGCCGCTCGACGGCTTGGGCGAAGTTTACGTCATGAACAACGGCAGATACGGCACCGCCGGTTGCGACTTGTACATTTCCACTGGGCACTTGGGCGAGGCCGCCGCGCGCTTGTCCAAGGCGGTCGAAGGGCAGGGAGGCCGCTTGGCCGGTTGGCAGGCCACCGAGATCGCTCGGGTCGAGGCAGGCATCCCGCGATTCGGCATAGACATGGACAACAAAACTCTGCCGCCCGAGGCCGGTCTCGAGACCCGAGCCATCAGTTACACGAAGGGCTGCTACATCGGGCAGGAAATTATCGCACGAATCCGCACCTACGGCCGCGTCAACCGAACGCTAGCTGGTTACCGATTGGAAACCGACTTGGCCCCCGGAACTCAACTCACCGACGATTCCGGCAAGGCGGTTGGTACGCTGACTAGTGT
>Ga0115000_10000100_pt1 | contig 72566 bp, 66 predicted proteins | sample ArcticOcean_MG_C_6_FD_89690 | JGI IMG/M metagenome (GOLD analysis project Ga0115000, IMG submission 89690) | Marine microbial communities from western Arctic Ocean - ArcticOcean_MG_CB8_128 | ecosystem: Environmental > Aquatic > Marine > Oceanic | place: Arctic Ocean: Canada Basin | collected... | reverse complement strand
CCGCTCGCTTCGGGCGACCCATATAGCCGAGAAAAATCCAAAGAAAAGGTCATGCCGGATCTGCCGCGAGCAATACAACGACTTGGGCTGCGAGCCCTTCACCCCGGCCAACAAACCCCAGCTTTTCTGTGGTAGTGGCCTTCACGCTGACGCAGACCGGATCGATTTCTAGCAGTTCCGCAATCGCCGAGATCATCAAAGCGCGATAGGGTTTCACCTTAGGTGCTTCGAGCAAGATCGTGGCATCCAAGTTAACAACCGAAAACCCCGCCTTGCGCATCAACCTGACAACGTCTTTGAGTAAATCCCGAGAGTCGGCATTTTGGTATAACGGGTCCGTATCTGGAAATTGATGACCAATATCCTCTAACCCGAGGGCGCCCAGAATGGCATCCATCAATGCGTGCAATAAAACGTCCCCATCAGAATGCGCAATCACACCCCGATGATCCGGAATCGACACGCCACCCAAAGCAAACGCCGTAGCCGACCCATCGGGTGCAAAAGCATGCACATCAAATCCCTGACCGATCCGCATCATGCCGACGCACCCTCTAGTATCCATCGCGCCATCGCTAAATCCTCACTGGTGGTAATCTTGAGATTATCCGCTCGCCCTTGACAGATTCTTGGAAAAATACCGAGCGATTCCACCGCGGATGCTTCATCGGTTGCCGTCGGCGCGGCGTGCAAGGCGCGCTTGAGCAACGCAAATTGGAAAATCTGGGGCGTTTGCGCCTGCCAAAGCGCGGCTCGGTCTACGGTTTCAGTAACCCGTTGGTCCTGCACCCGCTTCAAGGTATCAATGACCGGTACTGCCAATAGCGCACCTTCAGCATGGACTCGAGCCAGGTCAATCAATCGGTTAATGTCTGCGACCCGAACACAGGGCCGAACCGCATCATGGACTAAAATGAGATCCTCATCACGGGCATCCAGGGCGCTGAGGGCGGACAACACCGATGCTGCACGATTGTCGCCGCCAATAACCCGATCAACCCCACTCAGGTTCAAATGATCAAACCAAGTGTCCGCTGGGTGCAGCGCGACCACCAATTGATGCGGTGAAAGCTGACGCAGTTTGCCCAGGGTCACCCCAAGGACCGTTTGACCTGATTCGAGCTCAAGGTATTGCTTGGGCAAGGCAGAGCCCATGCGTTGACCGGTGCCGGCCGCAGGGACGACGACATACAGTCTCGAAGGCGGATTGTGCATAAAGCGTACTCAGTCATCGATGAGTAAAATGAAGGTCTCATCTTTTTTGATCAATCCAAACTCAGTTCGAGCTCTTTCCTCTATCGCATCGAGCCCCTGACGAAGATCAATGATCTCTGCGCGTAACAATCGGTTTCTAGACGCCTTCACCTCGTTATCGACGGTTCTTGTTTCGAGCTGGGTCTGCAGCACGACAACATGCGCGTAGCTGCCTTCACCGGTCCAAAGCCGAAACTGCAGTGCAAAGCCCAGCAAGAGCAATACAGCAAATAAAATTTTTGCTAAGTTTAAAATCACCCCGTCCTCAAATTTCTAAATTCTAACGCACCCTTATAAACGGCATGACATCGATCCTCGATCCGCAGTAAGCGATTGTACTTCGCCACCCGATCAGATCGGCACAGAGAGCCCGTTTTAATCTGGCCCGCAGACGTTGCCACCGCTAAATCTGCAATCGACGTGTCTTCGGTTTCACCTGATCGATGAGAGATGACCGATGCATATCCGGCTTCTCTGGCCAATTGGATCGCCGCGATCGTCTCGCTCAGGGTGCCAATCTGGTTCACTTTAATCAGGATCGCGTTGCCCACACCTTCTGAGATACCGCGCGCCAAGATCAAAGGATTGGTCACGAACAAATCATCGCCGACCAATTGGCACTGATCCCCTAATTGATCCGTGAGGTAACGCCAACCCGACCAGTCGCTTTCGTCTAGCCCATCCTCAATCGACAAAATCGGATAACTGGCAACCAGGCTTTTTAAGTAGTCCGAAAACTGCTGGCTATCAAAGGTCCGGCCTTCACCGGCGAGGTGATATTGCCCGTCTCGGTAGAACTCGCTCGCCGCGCAATCCAGGGCTAAATAAATATCCTTCCCCGCCTGATAACCGGCCAATTCAATGGCCGACATAATCATATCGAGGGCGGCCTGATTACTGGCCAAATTTGGCGCGAAACCGCCTTCATCACCAACCGAGGTGGACAGCCCAGCACGTTTTAAAACATCCTTTAGGGCGTGGAATATTTCAGCGCCCATCCGTAAGCCTTCCTGAAAAGAAGTCGCCCCCACCGGTTGCACCATGAATTCCTGAATATCGACATTGTTATCCGCATGCTCGCCGCCATTGATGATATTCATCATCGGCACCGGCATACTATACCGACCGCCGGTTGCGTCTAAATCGGCCAAATGCTCGTACAGCTCAACCCCTTTGGCATGCGCTGCGGCATGGGCTGCAGCGAGCGATACGCCGAGCATGGCATTGGCGCCCAAGCGGCCCTTGTTTTCGGTGCCATCCACGTTAAGCAAAACCTGGTCAATATCGGCTTGGTCTTCGACCTCATGATCCAGCAGCGCCTCGCGGATCAAGGTGTTCACATTTTGGACCGCGGTTAGAACCCCTTTGCCACCGTATCGTGCCGGGTCGTGATCCCGAAGCTCTAAGGCTTCTCGGGAACCGGTGGACGCCCCCGACGGCACCGCCGCCCGACCCACACTGCCATCCGACAATTCAATCTCAGCCTCAAGCGTTGGATTGCCTCTGGAGTCCAGTATCTCTCTTGCTCGTATATCGGTAATGCTCGTCATATCGTTCCTTGAACTCGCGCCACTGCCACAAACCGCTCAATATCGCCAGGTTGAATCCGGTTAATCCCTTAGCCGTCCGTTTTAACCACCGCATCGATGGCGACTAAGCGCTCTAATAACGCCTTCATCTCGCCCAATGGCCAAGAATTTGGGCCATCGCTCAATGCCTGATCTGGGTTAGGGTGGGTTTCCATAAACAGACCCTGAACCCCGACCGCCGTTGCAGCCCGCGCCAAAACCGGCACCATTTCGCGTTGACCACCCGACGTCGCGCCCTGACCGCCTGGCAGCTGAACACTGTGGGTTGCATCAAAAACAACTGGGCAACCCGTCGCCGCGAGGACAGGTAAGGCGCGCATATCCGAAACCAGATTATTATAGCCAAAGCTTGCGCCCCGCTCACAGACCATAATCTTGTCGTTACCCGTTGCCTTGGCTTTATCCACCACATGGGTCATATCCCAAGGCGCGAGGAACTGGCCTTTTTTGATATTGACCGGCAAACCAACGGCCGCAACTTTTTGAATATAGTTGGTTTGGCGACACAAAAATGCAGGCGTTTGCAGCACCGAGACAACCTCTGCAACTTCATCAAGCGGCGTATCTTCATGGACGTCGGTTAAAACCGGCAGTCCCAAGGTATCCCGAACCGCTTGAAGTACTTTCAAACCCGCGGCGAGACCCGGTCCACGATAACTGTCCTTTGATGAGCGGTTGGCTTTGTCAAACGAGGATTTATAAATCAAGAAAATACCCAGTTGATCGCAAATTTCCTTAAGGGTGCCCGCCGTATCGAGCGCCATTTGCTCGCCCTCAACAACGCAAGTGCCCGCAATCAGAAAAAACCGAGATTGTTCACTGACTTCAAATCCGCATAAATCCATGCTATCTCTCGCTCTTAATACGCACGATCCGGTTTAGATCGTGGTTGCGTTCATTGGCCTTAACTTGGGGTCGCAATCATCTCGGCTCGAGCAATTTGCTCAGCCAGTGCTGCCTTCACAAAATGTAAGAAGAGTGGATGGCCGCCCCGGGGTGTTGACGTAAATTCCGGGTGAAATTGACAGGCGACAAACCACGGGTGATCCACCACCTCGATCACCTCGACCAATGATTGATCCTTCGAGACCCCTGCGATGCGCAGCCCAGCCCGCTCAAGTTCTTCGACATAGTTCGGATTAACCTCAAAGCGATGACGATGACGCTCTTTGATCCGCTCCTCGCCATAAACCGCTCGCGCAATGGAACCCTGATTGAGCACACATTCTTGCTCACCCATCCGCATGGTCCCGCCCAAGTCCGAGTCAAGGGATCGGGTTTCTTTCAGACCCGCCTCGTTGATCCACTCTGTGATCAAACCGATGATCGGATGTGGGGTATCCTGATCCACTTCGGTACTATTGGCGCCTTTAAGGCCCGCCACGTCCCGGGCGAACTCAATGATGGCCGCATGCAGGCCGTAACAAATACCCAGATAAGGAATATTGTTCCGACGGGCGTAACCGGCCGCCAGAATTTTTCCTTCGAACCCGCGGCTGCCAAAACCACCCGGCACCAAAATCGCATCTGCGCCCTTCAGAATCTCAACGCCCTCAGCCTCAACCCGTTCGGAATCAACAAAGTCGATATTCACCTTGGTCTCGGAGTGAATCCCAGCATGGGTTAGTGCCTCGTTTAAACTCTTGTAGGCATCTAACAGATCCATGTATTTGCCAACCATTTTCAAATGGATCTGATGCTTTGGGTTTTGCTGTAGCTCTAAAACATGCTGCCAATCTGACAAATCCGCTGGCGGGACATCAAAGCCGAGCTTCTTAACGACGATTTCATCGAGACGCTCTTCTGCAAGTCGCGCTGGAATTTCATAAATGCTTTTGGCATCCAACAACGGAATCACGGCATCAATTTCGACATTGGTAAAGAGCGCGATTTTATCCCGCGCGGATTTTGGGATTTCGTGATCAGAACGAACAATTAAAATATCCGGCTGCATACCAATGGAGCGCAACTCTTTTACAGAGTGTTGGGTCGGCTTGGTTTTAGTCTCGCCGGCGGTTGCAATATAAGGCACAAGCGTCAGGTGCATTAATAACGCTCGAGACGAGCCCATTTCAAAGCGAAGCTGCCGGGCGGCCTCTAGAAACGGCTGACTTTCGATATCACCGACAGTGCCGCCGATTTCAATCATCGCAACATCAAACCCTTCAGCGACCTGCAGAATTCTGGATTTGATCTCATCCGTAATATGCGGAATCACTTGGATCGTTGCACCCAGATATTCCCCCCTGCGCTCACGCGCAATCACCTCGGCATACACTTTGCCCGTGGTGAAGTTATTCTTTCGGGTCATTCGAGTTTGTACAAACCGCTCATAATGACCTAAATCAAGATCAGTCTCAGTCCCATCGGCCGTAACAAACACCTCGCCATGCTGCAACGGACTCATCGTGCCCGGATCAACGTTAATATACGGATCAAGTTTTTGCATCGTGACTTTGAGACCGCGGGACACTAAAACAGCACCCAAGGATGCAGCGGTTAAGCCTTTTCCTAGCGAGGAAACCACTCCGCCTGTGACGAATATTAAACGGCTCATAGAATTTCCATCTCTGTTTATCAGGCGGAAGGACCCGCCCGAGATGGGTTTATAGACTAACACTGAAGCCGCTGTCGCTCAATATAAATTCATCAACCCTTATTCGGCCCGGGCCAGGGTGACGTGCCATCCAGCGCAATTATTGCCCACAGAAAAGCCTTCTGCGACCACTTGCTGCAAACCCCATTCTGGCATCGCGGGTATGGCAATCACCTCTGCATTCAACACAAGCAACGGCAACCTTTGCCTGACCCAATGCGGGACCTTCGCTTGCCGCAGGCGCTCAAGGATCCGCGCTTTTTGCCCTTTAAGACAGGCCAACCCTTGCTTATCCAGCGTCCAGACCAGACCGGAAATTGCCGAATTAATCCCGCCCAAACCCGACTCGGCAACGAGGGATACGCCCCCTAATTCTGCCGGGGTATCGTCAAACGGCCAGGCCATCGGGATTTGCCGAGTCAGCGGGATGCCCGGAACAAAGACAAATTCGTTGCGATGACGGTGGTATTCGTGGCCCAGCACCGTAAGGCTTGCTGGCTCTTGTTGCTGGGAGGACCGCAACATCTGCCAACAGACTTGCAGTTGCGCTCGGGTGGGCGCGGCCTGGGCTGCGTCCATCACTTGGGTTTTGAGCACATTCAGCGCCCGGTCCTCGCCCAGTTGCCGAAGACCTGCGGCAGAATAGCCATTTGACGTCTGCAGTTTCAAAAGATCCTCTCGACCCAATGCCGTAAGCAATGATCGCGCGGTCTCATCACTGCGGATCTGGGACGCGAGTCGAGTCGACCAACCTTGGAAGCGCTGATCTAACAAAGGCGCCACAGCATGTCGAATGAAATTGCGATCATGGGTTTGATCGGCGTTACTGGCATCCGACACATAGGCAAGTTCGTGCGTCTGAACATAGGTTTCAAGGGCGGACCGAGCCACCCCAATCAGTGGCCGATAAAGCTGACCCGCGCCCAGCGGTCTCGTCTGAGGCATCCCAAGAAGGCCTGCCGCCCCATGCCCACGCAACAACTGAAAGAGGCCCGTTTCGGCTTGATCCTGCTGATGATGCGCCAGTAATAGGCAATCCCGTGGCCCAAGTATCGACACAAAGGCTTGATATCGCGCCACCCGCGCACTCGCTTCGAGACTCCCAGATAAGGCAACCTGAACCCGCTCACAAATCAATGGAATGGCGAAGCCCGCGCAGATTGCTTCACAATGCGCCTGCCAAGCATCTGCCTCAGGCTGCAGGCCGTGATTGATGTGGATCGCTTTGAGCGGCGGCCGGTTGGTCATATGAGCAACGCAATGCAAGAGCGCTGTGGAATCCAACCCGCCACTAAAGCCAACGATCAAGCAACCGACGTCGGGACCGGTGATCGCTTGAATCGATGTTTCAGGCAGCAGGGACATTCGCCTTAACCACCGCCACCCTGCTGATGATAGTCGAGCCCGACTCGATCCGGCCCGAACTGCGCCCGAAGACCATCGAGCAGCTCATCGCTCGGTTTCACCCGCCACTGATCGCCCAACTGCAGTTCTGCCGTTGCGCCTTCGGAGCAATAATCAATAATCACCGGGCATCCTGTTCGTTTTGGCTCCTGATGGAGACTTAATAAGCTGGCCAGGTTTTTAGAAAACTGCTCATCTAAACCCGCCTGATTGACCCGCACGGTCAGCCCTCGAAGTGACCGTTGGCGCGCCTCGACCAATGAAAAAACTTCTGTTGCGCGAACCCGCAACCCACCCGAAAAATCATCTTGGGCGACAGATCCTCGAACAACCAAGAGATTATCCTTACTGATTTTGTCTCGAGCCACTTCCAAAAGGTCAGAAAACACACCGACCTCAATCCGAGCAGTCCGATCATCCAGGGTCACAAAGACAATGGCGCCGCGCTGGGTTTTCATACTTCGCAAACCAACCACCCAACCGGCAAAGAGTTGTTCGCTTTGGCTTGCGCGCAAATCGCTGATTCGAGTACTGGCGAAATACTTTAACTCACTGCGATAGACGTCGATGGGATGCCCTGTTAAGTACAAGCCGAGGGCTTCTTTCTCCCGAGCCAAACGGCTCGCCATCGTCAGGACATTGCCGCTTTCGATTTGATCAATGCAAACCGGATCCGTTGAAACCGGCTCAAGCACGCCAAACAAGTCGGTATGACCCGCTTCTTGATTGCGAGCCGTTTGTTCCGCAATCTGCAGCGCCTCCTCCTGATGTTTCAGTAACCAGCCGCGACTGCCGTCAATGCCATCCTTGGCACTCGCGGCGTCCGGCGCCAAATGATCCAACGCACCAGCATGGATGAGGGCTTCGAGCGACCGCCGATTCAGTCGCTTAACCTCGACGCGATGGCAGAAGTCATACAGGTCTTTAAAGGCTTCGGATTGCCTGGCCTGAACCAACGCCTCTATGGGCCCTTCGCCAAGCCCCTTAATCGCCCCCAAGCCATAGACCAAATGCGTCTTGGATTGCGCCACGAATCGATGCGCGCCATTGGTGACACTCGGCGGATCCAGTACCAGCCCCATTTCTCGGCACTCTTCGACATTAATCACAATCTTGTCGGTGTTTTGCATGTCCGCCGACATCACCGCCGCCATGAAATCAGCGGGATAATAGTGTTTCAGCCAGGCCGTCTGATAGGCAACGAGGGCGTAGCAAACCGAATGGGGCTTATTGAAACCATAGCCTGCAAATTTCTCCATCAAATCAAAGATATAGCCTGCTTGTTGCTCTGAAACCTGATTATTCATTGCGCCGTCTACAAAAGCCTGCCGCTGTTTGGCCATTTCTTCGGGTTTCTTTTTACCCATGGCCCGTCGCAACAAATCTGCATCCGCTAGAGAATAGCCCGCAAGAATTTGCGCGATCTGCATCACTTGCTCCTGATACAGCATGACCCCATAGGTGTCCTGAAGGACCTCTTTTAAGCTGGGATGAAGATAATCAACCTCATCGAGCCCATGCTTTCGTCGAATAAAATCATCGGCGAGTTGTAGTGGCCCCGGCCGAAACAATGCAACCAACGCAACAATATCGGCAAACCGGTTGGGCTTAACCCGCTTCATGAGGTCCTTCATGCCGCGGGATTCGAGCTGAAACACCGCCGTTGTCTTGGCGGACTGAAGGTCCTGGTAAATCGCCGGGTCCTCCAAAAACAAGGTATCAATGTCGACTAAAGGCTCGCCAGCAAGCGTTAGACGCTGGTTAATACTTTTGACCGCGTTATCAATGATGGTCAGGGTTCGCAAACCAAGGAAATCAAACTTGACCAACCCGGCCTGCTCAACATCGTTCATATCAAACTGGGTCATTAACCCGCCGCCAGACTCGTCACTGTAGGTCGGTGAAAAATCTGTCAGCCGGGTCGGCGCGATCACCACACCACCGGCATGACGCCCAACATTTCTAGCAAGGCCTTCTAGTTTGAACGCCATTTCCATAATTTCTTCGGCTTCATCGCTTGCGCGAACGAATTCGGATAGAAGCGGCTCTTCTTCCATGGCCCGGGTCAGGGTCATACCCGGCTCAAAGGGGATCAGCTTGGAGAGCTTATCGGCGAGTCCATAGGACTTGCCTTGCACCCTTGCAACATCGCGAACCACCGCTTTGGCGGCCATGGTGCCAAAGGTGATAATTTGCGACACCGACTCATAGCCATACCGCTCGGTCACATGTTGAATGACGCGGTCACGGCCATCCATACAGAAATCGATGTCAAAATCCGGCAAGGAGACCCGCTCTGGATTCAAAAATCGCTCAAACAGAAGGTCGTACTCTAAGGGATCCACGTCGGTAATTTTTAGCACATAGGCCACCAAAGAGCCTGCTCCAGAGCCTCGGCCGGGCCCAACCGGGATGCCTTGAGCTTTGGCCCATTGGATAAACTCCATCACGATTAAGAAATAACCTGGGAACCCCATGCTATTGATGACATTTAACTCGAAGGCTAAGCGATCAAAATAGCGCTGTTGCCAGGCTTCCTCGGCTGGCTTTTTGGCGTCGCTAAATTTTTGGAATCGATCCTCAAGACCGGTTCTTGCAACTGTCTCCAAAAACCCTGCCATGGTCTGACCTTCCGGCACCGGGTACTCGGGCAAAAAGGACTCCCCCAGACGCAAGGTCACCGAGCAGCGGGTTGCGATTCGACGCGTGTTTTCGATCGCCTCGGGCAGATCCGAAAACAACTGGGCCATCTCATCAGCGCTTTTAAAATATTGGGCTTGGCTGTAGCGTTTCTCGCGACGTGGGTCATCTAGCGCCCGCCCTTGATGAATACAAACTCGGACCTCGTGGGCCTCAAATTCATCCGCCTTCAAAAATCGAACATCGTTTGTTGCAACGAGCGGCAGACCCAGTTTAATCGACAACTGAACCGCGCCCGCGACATGACGCTCATCATGGGTGCGGCCGAGTCTTTGAACCTCTAGGTAATACCCCTCTGGAAACAGTTCCTGCCAAAGCGTGGCGCGACGAGCGGCCTCATCGAACTGTCCGGACACAATGGCTTTGCCCACATCGCCGTCTGCAGCGGCGGACAGTGCGATCAGACCCTCTGAATCGGCTTGAATCCAAGCCCGCTTTAAAATCATTCGACCGTTGTGATGATTCTCGGAATAGCCGCGAGACAGCAACCGACTGAGCGCTTTGTAACCCGATTGCCGCTGGGCGATCAGAACCAGGAGCGAAGGCTCTGCCGCAGGATCCAGATCCTCGACCCAGACATCGCACGCAATGATCGGTTTGATCCCTCTAGCGGTCGCCGCTTTATAAAACTTAACCAACCCGAAGAGGTTATTGAGATCGCTGGTTGCAACGGCCGGCATAGCGCCAGACCGGGTGGCGTCGATTAACGGTTTGATTCGGACCGTTCCGTCCACCAGCGCATATTCTGTATGTACGCGAAGATGAACGAAGGATTGGGTCATGACATCGAATCAACGTAAGAACGGACTGATCTCATCATATACGAGAAATCATCAGACAAGAATGTTTCCCCCTCAGCGGGACCGTTTTGCGCTGAATTAATCGATCACCTCAAAGGTCAAGCCTGCGTTTTTGATTAACCGGGTAATCAATTCAGGACCCATGGCGACGGCCGGGGTCAAGACGCCGCCAGGTCCATCTAACGGGTCTCGAGCTAGACAAACAGCGGCCTCGGCAATCATTTTGGCTGTGCCGCCATAGCCGGGGTCTCGATCACCCGTCACCCGAACTTGAATTTGCCCTGAATTCGGACCCTTGGGTGTGGTGCCATGCAGAATAATCTCAAAAAACCCGGCCTCTCGTTTTGCACGATCTGGCCCTTCACCCGGCTTCGGCAAAAACCTCGCCAGTAAACGCCGCGTCGGACCCATCGCTGATAACAGCATGCCAACCCAAGTTCCGATCGAGGCCATTAGCGCTTTCAAAAAACCGGTCGGCCCAGCCCCGATCAACGTGCCCTCTTCATAGGCAAAGCCCGGCCCATACGGCATGCCTAACAAGGCATGACTGCGGCGCACGACTCGGGTGTTAATGCCGGCCATCACAAACGGGCCGACCCACTGGCCCAACACCTCGTCATAAAGCGGCGCCGCCGCCTCATTCTCATCCTGTCCTGTTACGGTATTGAGTGGATTCAGTGCATAAGGGTCTGCCAAAACCGTGAGCAATTGCGGATTCTCGGCAACCTCATCCATCATATTCAGCATGCTAGCAACCGTGCCACCACTGACACCGCCTGCGGCGCTGACCAAGCGATACTTAACTTGCTCTGCAGGCTGACCCAGGCGCTCTTGAATCGCGCCTTGCAGAAAATGCACCCCTAAATCTGACGGGATACTGTCAAAACCGCAGGTATGAACGATCTTCGCACCCGTTCGAACCGCCTCATCATGATGCGCATCAATCATTAAGCGCATCCATTGAACTTCACCTGTGAGATCGCAGTAGTGTGTACCGGATGCCGCACAAGCTGCCACCAACAGACTTCCATACAGCGCGTAGGGCCCAACGGTGCTGAGCACAACTCGAGTCTTGGCAACCAGGGCATCTAAGGCGGCTCGATCTGAGCCATCCGCAAGCAAACAAGGCACCTTGTCGCAGCCGACCTCGTCAATGACCGCTTTGAGTTTATCGGCATCCCGGCCAGCAATGGCCCAGGTCAATTGATCGGTCTGATTGCCGTAGGTCTGATGTAAATATTCCACAACGATCTTACCCGTGAATCCCGTTGCGCCCCACACGATGACGTCGAATTCTGTTGGGTTTGCGTTCTGATCGTCCATGACTGCCTCCAGCGATGATTGGTTCTTATTTTTTACTCGCCCAGTATACGCTTTATCAACCGTCGACGGCGCTTATCGAGTCGTGATTCTCGGGTGCATGCTTTTCAGAGCGGCAACCCAGTCCGCGAGGACCGCCTTCATCATTTTGCGTGAGTGATCTGAGCAACCAGACCCAGAATGCCTGCATACTGGGTTCAGCATGCGCCCTTTCGAAGTCAGTCAAAGCAGCCGCTTTTGCGACCATTTCGCTGATCTTAAAAACCGACTACAGTGTCACGGTGATATCTGATCTGCCTAGGGAGGCTCTCGATGACAGCGCTGACAACACAAGAAAGCTGGACGCTCACGAAACCCTCGGTACGCGGCGCCTCCGGCATGGTTGCAAGCCAACACTATTTGGCCACAGAAGTTGGTGTGTCGGTTTTAAAAGACGGCGGCAACGCCATTGATGCGGCCATCGCAACCGGGTTGATGCTCGGTGTGGTTGAACCTTGGATGAGTGGTTATGGCGGCGGTGGTTACCTGCTGGCTTACTTGAAGGCAGAAGACCGGGTTGTTCAAGTCGAGTTTGGGATGCGGGCACCCTTTGCCAGCAATGCCTTGGATTACCCCCTCGCCGATGATGGCAGTAACAGCAGTGATGCCTTCAATTGGCCCAAAGTTATTGATGATCGAAACATTCATGGCCCCTTGGCGGTCGCCACACCCGGCTATCTCAAGGGCATTGAACTCGCAGCCCAGAAATTTGGCAGCCTGCCACTCAAAGCGTTGATTGAACCCGCCCGGCAGCAGGCCCTGCTCGGATTACCCATCGATTGGTTCGCCAGTCAAAAAATCAACCAGTTTGCCCGAGGACTGCGAACTTACGAGGGCACTCGATCGGTTTATTTAACCGATGGCTTGCCGCCAACCGCTGATCTAGAAGGACGATTAACCTACCTGCCCTTACCCAACCTCGCCACAACCCTTCAGGCTGTTCAAGATGAAGGCAGCAACGCGTTTTATAATGGCGCGCTGACGCCGCACATTTTGCAGGATCTTCGCGAGGCTGGCAGCAAGATCACGGCACAGGACCTAGCGCAGTATGAGGCAATCCTGAGCGCGCCGTTGCACAGTCAATATCGCGGCCATGACATTTTTAGCGCGGGGGCCCTTACGGCGGGGCCAAGCCTAATCCACGCGCTGAAAACCTTTGAAACGATGCATCCAGACCTTGCAGACTTGCCAGATGCGGCGGCTTACCTTGCGATGGCGAAGGCCCTTCAAAAGACCTATTCCAACCGACTTGAGAACCTTGGCGAGGGTCAATTAAGCGGGAGCACCACGCACATTTGCACGGCAGATTCAGCCGGCAACCTCGTCAGTTTTACCCAGACCATCATGTCGGCTTTTGGGGCGAGGATCTTACTGCCAAATTCAGGCATCCTAATGAATAATGGCATGATGTGGTTTGACCCGAGACCCGGCGGGCACAATAGCGTTGAAGGCGGCCGCAGGCCGCTGTGCAATATGTGCCCAACCCTAGGTCGCAGCCAGAACGGCAACTGGTTTGCGGTGGGCGCTTGCGGCGGACGAAAAATCTTTCCCAGCGTGTTCCAATTGGCGATCTTCTTATCCGACTATGGCCTGTCTGTGGAAGACGCGGCCCACCAAGGCCGTATCGACGTCTCCGGGACCGACCTGGTCACGCTAATGACCGACTTGCCCGACGATATTCGAGCGCATTTACAGCAAAATCTAAGCCAGACCCGAGTTCGCCCCAACGGCGTCTCACCGAATCATTTTGCTTTACCACAAATCGTTCAAAGATCGCCTAACGGCGAACTCGAAGGCGCCTGTTTTATCCCGTCTCCACACGCCAAGGTCTCAGGGTTCTAACGGCCCAAATTCAGCAACGAGCCATTCAGCGAAGGCCAAGCTCAAGCGATTTAAGGCCGCAGGCTCAGAGTTCGTGAGAAACACGAGGCCCGATTCCGAGGCCCGATGGAAAATCATCTCGCTGCGCATCCCCCGCAAATAACCGCCATGATGTGTAAAGCCATCCAGGCCTGAAAACGCAAAGACTCGCCAACCCAAGCCGTAACCCACCTTGCTGATTCGATCATCGTTAGGATAGTGATTGTCCGAACGTTCATTGGCGATATAGCGAGATTGTAAATTTTTGAGTGGCGCGAGCGGAAGACCTTCAATCAATCCCAAATGAGCCAAAAGCCATTGCTGCATATCGGCAATACTCGCGTTCACGCCCGCGGCTGGCGCCACTTTGTAGTACCGTTGATTTCGAGGGATCACGACCCATCGCGTCTGATGCAGAACATGCGCGCTCGCTAACTGCTCATCCACCCGTGCAGAAGTTCCGACCGATGCCGTCTTCATGTTCAGCGGCGCAAACAGCCTTTGTTGGGCAAACCTGGCATAAGACATCCCGGTCGCTTTGGTCAGCGCGTCTCCGAGAAGACTAAACGCGACATTCTGGTAGCTGTAGCAGTCCCCTGGATCACAGATAAAGGGGACTTGCTGCAACCGACTCAGGATGTTTTTGTAACTTACGACATCCTCGACCAGGTTGGTATAAGCATGCGGCATCAAGCCCGAGGACTGGTTGGCGAGGTGAAACAGCTTGAGCTTTTTGGCGCGCTGAGCATCGCTCCAGTTAAGCTCGGGCAACAGCGTCGTGATGGACGCGCCCCAATGCAATTGACCCTCATCGACAGCCAAAGCAATGGCCGTCGCGGCGAAAGACTTGGACAAACTGGCTAATTGGAAGACCGTTTGCTCTGAAACGGGCCGAATATCATCCATCGCCTGGAATCCATGCAGTATCAATGGCCTGACCTTGCCTTTGATAACCAACACCGCCGCCGCACCGGGTAGGGGCTCAGCCTGCTCCCAGATCAGGGCTTCAAGCACCTGAATCGAGGCTTCGAGGGTTTCCTCAGAAGCCCGTACACTTTGAGTCGGGGCACTTTGAGCCGGGGCACTTTGCGCCAGCGCACTCTGAGTCAGGGCGCTTTGGGTCAGCGCGCACACCAACCCCAATAACCGCATCGACTTTCGCCAATGGCCCCGCACACCCCGGGAAGATGATTGCTGTCCGCCCGCTCTGTTTTTCGTCAAAGCTAGCGATCGGCTACGCTTTACCGCTACTATCTTCCTCGTCGACAGCAACACACCAAGGATTGTCACAGTGGGACTGATTGTTTTCGGGGTAGGATTTGGGTTGATCATGGGTACCGGACTTTTCTTTTTGGTCATACTGCCATTGCGTCGGGAGCGGCAAGCCTCACGCTCAACCAAATTGCAAGCTGAGCAACTCCTTGAAATAAAAGACCCGATTGATCCGAATGATTAAGCGCTAAGACCCTTCGCTCAAAACCAATGAGACCTCAGCCTGATTTTGATCGAACCCGATCACGGGCGACTCGGTTGACAAATCATCAGGACTCGGCGTCGCAAGTCCTGATTCCGAAATCTTTGCGGTCACTGTGATTTGATCAAAATCGGCAATGGATAAACCCGCCATCATGGCCATCGACTCGTCTAAAACAACCTGCAGCGGCAGATCTCCCCCTTTGCGCTTCACCACAGCAAGGGGCATGGGCGGACCCGAGACCGCCTTGGCAAACACATAGAGGGTTGACTGCGGTTTAATATCGAGGTTGGGGTCTGCCGTCACCGTCACGAGCACGCGCCGAAGGGTCCCGGGCGGCGTGGCATCTTTGCTGGCAGCACTTGCTTGATCAGTTTCAACCGACTCGAGCGCCTCGGGTAATCCGCCCAAAACGGTCGCAATCAGCGTTGCCCGTTCCCCATCGGCAAAACTGAGTGCCCGTTCAAAAAACAGTTTCGCGCGGGCCGTTTCACCACGCTTGAAGGCTTCCATGCCTAATATTTCAAGCAGCGAGACACTATTGGGTTTGAGTTTGACCGCACGCTCAAACAAAACTTTGAGATCTTCACTCAAAAGACGTCCCTGCTGCAGATAACGTGACTCTGCCAAGGCAACGGCTAGGTCACCATCTTCGGGATACCGGGCTGCCAGTGGCGTAAAGATGTCTACGGCGCGATCGAAATTGCCAAGGGTGAGCTGTAATTGGCCCAGGTAAAAGCCAACCTGTTCATTGTCCGGCGACAAAACTCGGATCGCGGCGAGTCCGCTCACCATTTCTTCTAAATCCGCCTTCGACCTGGGTTTATCCCGGTTCTGCTGCAGGCTTTCGGTAAAGGTGAGCTCCGTGAGTGCCCCTTGCGACCATCCGATATCGCCGTACCAGAGCGTGCTGACCAACATCAGAAAAACCAAACTCATGGCAAACACGCGCTTTGACCCAAAAGCTGCGCCTTGAACCGGCGCTCGCGCATCACCCACCGCCAGGAGCGGCCCAGCATCTTCCAAGAGCACCAAAGATTGATCTTCAACCTGCCCCGTATACTCCGCCTCGGTAATATCCCCGGCGGTTAAAGCCTGCGCTAATTCTTGCAACCGTTCTTCATGTAGCTGCAGATTGCCTTCGGCCTGCGCCCTGGACCCTTCGCCCTCATGTTTAACCGACCACCAAAGCGGCAACACAACAAACACCGATGCTAAAAGCAGGAGCCCAACGGCCGATAACCAAAAAAGACTCATCATCGATCCATCAACCGCTTAAGGCTTGCTCGGTCTGAATCGGACAACCCATGCCTTATCTTGCGGGACGACGCGCCCATAGACCACCAAACACTCAGGCCAATCAGAACCAAACCAAATGGACCGAGCCACAGCAGCCAGGTTTTTGCCGTCCAGCGCGGCTCATAAAGAATGAAATCGCCATAACGCTCAAACATAAACTGCTTCACTTCGGCATCGGTTTTACCCTCAATCAGTAGGCGTCGCACCGTTGCGCGCAAGTTTTGAGCGATCATCGCGTCCGATCCCGCCAGATTGGTGTTCAGGCACTGCGGGCACCGCAACATTGCAATCAAGTCGTAGTAACGTGCCTTGATCGTCTCATCCGGAAACGCTGTCGCTTCAATCGCGGCCAAACTCGGCGCACTTAAAACCCAGAACAAGCACCCGGCCAACGCCCAGCGGCCCATCATGATGCATCCTTTAAATTTTGAATGAGCGGCGCGAGGGTTTCTTCAAACACCTTTTGGGTGACCACCCCAACGTGCCGATAGCGGATGATGCCGTCTGCATCCACGACAAAGGTTTCAGGCGCACCATAAACCCCTAAATCGATCGCCAGAGTCCCGGCTTGATCGACGATATGGAACGCGTAAGGGTCACCCCAGCGCTCTAACCAGGCGCGCGCCGCGTCTGAGTCATCATTGTAATTCACCCCAATAATGCGCAGACCCGTTGTTTCAAAAATTCGAGTGAGCTCCCCATGCTCTGCAATACAACTCGGGCACCAAGTTGCCCAAACATTGAGCAACGAGACTTCACCGGTTAGATCCGCCGCGGTGAGCGCTTGCTCCGCCTGCAACAAGTTCGGCAGCTCGAAATCGGGCACCGGGTCGTTTAGTTTTTGCGAGGGCAAAAGATGCGGGTCTGACAATTGAAAGCCAAACCAAAGCAGCACCACGATGCCTGCAAACACGATAACGGGAATCAACACACTTTGTTTAGCCATGCGTTGGCTCCACACTCGGGGCTGCAGGCGTCTGTCGCGTTCGGCGCGCAATCGGCGCCCGATAACGGCGATCAAAAATCGAAAGCACGCCACCCAGCGCGATCAAAATGCCCCCGATCCAAATAAACCGAACCAAAGGCTTAACGTGCACGCGGACGGCCCAGGCGCCATTTTCTAGCGGCTCACCCAGCGCAACATAGATATCCCCTAACCATCGCACCTGAATATCCGCTTCGGTCATGATCGATTGACTGGCAAGGTAACGCCGCTTTTCCGGAAACAACGTGGTGATGGATTCACCTGCCCGCAACACCTCAACGCGCCCTCTATCGGCGACATAATTCGGGCCTTCGACATTATCCGTTCCATAAAACCGCACGTCATACGCGCCCACTTGAGCCAAATCACCCGGCGCCATGTACAGATCGGCCTCTTCGCTCAGCATCACCGTTGTCACGATGCCAAGGGCCGTGACCGCAATGCCAGCATGACCTAAGACCATGGCATAGACGGCCAGAGGTTGCTTGAACAATCGGCTGAACGGATTCGATTTTTGCCGCACGCGCCGATGCAGTTCATGCCCTAAATTCAGCACGATCATAAACGCGAGCCAGGCAACCCCAATGATCCAAAGCTTCAACGGCCCCATCGCAACCGAGACCCCAACCGCCGCGACAACGGCAATTACTGAGAAGACGCCCTGCCCAGCGGTCAACCGTGATCGCTCGGTTGCCCACCATCGGCTGCGATGACTCAAAACCATCAGCGCCATGAGCGCCAGCATCAGGGGTACAAACACCGCATTGAAATACGGCGGGCCTATCGAGATTTTGTCGCCGCCTGTCAGCGCTTCATAACCTAAGGGATACAGCGTGCCAAGCAACACCACGGCTGCACTGACTGTGAGCAGTACATTATTACCCAGGATAAAGCTCTCTCGTCCCGAGCGTTTGAAGGTCACTCGACTGCGCAGATCCCAGGCCCGCGCGCCATAGAGCAACAAAGACCCGCCAATGACCAGCACCAAAAATACCAAAATCGCAGCGCCACGCTCTGGGTCCACCGCGAAGGCATGAACGGACGTCAGAACGCCGGAACGCACCAGAAACGCCCCCAGCAAACTAAACGAAAACCCGAAGATCGCCAGTAACACGGTCCAAGACTTGAACACACCGCGTTTTTCGGTGGCCGCCAGAGAATGGATCAAGGCGGTTGCGATCAACCAGGGCACAAACGAGGCATTCTCAACCGCATCCCAAAACCACCAACCGCCCCAACCCAGTTCGTAATAAGCCCACCAGCTCCCAAGCGTAATGCCCATCGTCAAAAACGCCCACGCCAAATTCGTCCAGGGGCGTGACCAGCGCGCCCAACTCACATCCAAGGTATTACCCCAGAGGCTGGCAATGGCAAAGGCAAAGGGTACCGACAGGCCAACATACCCCATGTAGAGCAGTGGTGGATGCACGATGAGCCCAAAATCCTGGAGGAGCGGGTTCAAGTCCGCGCCCTCGGCAGGATAAAATGGCAACGCGCGCTCAAACGGGTTCGAGGTCAGGAGTAAAAAGAGATAAAAGCCAAAGCCTAACGCCGCCAGGCAGATCAAAACCCGCGCCCGCATATCGACGGTTAACGGCGCTGAAAACCGAGCGACCATCATGGTCCAAATCGACATCACCAGGGTCCACAGCAGAAATGACCCTTCGTGGGCGCTCCAGAGCGCCGACACCTTAAATTGCAGCGGTAACCGGGTATTAGAGTGATTCGCGACATACGCCACAGAAAAATCATCCGTCACGAAGGCATAGATCAGCGCCAGAAACCCAAGTAGCGTAAAAACAAAGACGCCGTAAGCAAGGCTCACGGCTGACGCCAAAAGCTGCGAGTTGTTCTGCTTTAAGCCAATGCTTGGCAGCACAACTTGCAGAAGCGCCAGCAGGCACGCGATCACCACACAAAAATGGCCGAGCTCAACAATCATGGCTGCAAAGCATCCTGCCGCGTCGCGTCCAACGCCATCGCGACTTCAGGCGGCATATACTTTTCATCATGCTTGGCGAGAATCTCTTCCGCAAAAAACACGCCATCCTTGCTCAGCGTGCCGGTTACGACGACCCCTTGGCCTTCGCGAAACAAGTCGGGAAGGATCCCGGTGTAGCGAATCTCAAAAGCGGCGCCGGCTAAATCCGAGACAGTAAAAGCGACCTCAAGCGACGCGTCAGAACGCCGAATTGAGCCGACTTCAACCATGCCGCCGGCTCTGACTCGGGCCCCAAGGGGCACCTCGCCCGCAAGGACCTGTACCGGTGTGTAAAACAAATTAATATTGCTGTTCAATGCTTTCAGAACGAAGGTCACCGCCAGGCCTAACCCGCAAACCAGGGCTAGAACGAGCAATAACCGATTCCGTCGTTGCGGCTTCATGACACCCAATTTCATAGGTCAAACTTCGCTTTGCCCTGGACCAAATGCTGCCGCCGCAACCAAGATCGATGACGACGCGCCTCGGTCAATAGCAGCCCCAATAGGGTCAACCCCGTTAACCCATAAGAGGCAAAAACATAGGTGGCGTAACCACCCATTGCTAAGAAGGCGGTTATTGTCTCAAAGCTCATTGTTTCATCATCTGCTGGACCCAATCCGATCGCACTTCTCGTCTTACGATTTCATGACGCAAACGAGTCAACCAAGTTAGAAAAAACCAGCAATAAAATCCAACAACCATCACCAGGAGCGGCCCCCACATCGAAAACGGCATTGCGGGCGCCTCGGTGAGCGTGAAACTTGCCGGCTGATGCAGGGTAAACCACCAATCAACGCTGTACTTTATGATTGGCAAGTTAATCAGCCCAATCACCGCTAGGACCGATGCGGCCCGGCCTGCCGTCTGGCTTTGACCCGCTGCATTTCTGAGCGCGAGCACCCCAGCGAACAAAAAAAACAAGATCAGGGTCGAAGTTAAGCGCGCATCCCACACCCAATAGGTTCCCCACATGGGTTTGCCCCAGAGTGACCCGGTTGCAAGTGCTAAAAGGGTTATGCAGGCGCCAATCGGGGCCACCGTTTGAACCGCTGCATCCGCAATCTTGAGACGCCAAATTAAGGAAATAAGCGCCATGACCGCCATCATGGCATAGCTTGATTGCGCCAAGATCGCTGCCGGCACATGGACATACATAATTCGAACGCTTTCGCCTTGTTGATAATCGGCAGGCGCAATCAACAAGCCCCAGAACACACCGGCGCCTAAAATCAACCCGCTCGCCAACGCCAAAACGGGTATCAGCGCGCCGCTGCGATGGTAAAAAAACTTTGGGCTACCCCATTGGTGAAACCAACGCCACACGATCGATCTACCTTAAAATTCTCAGCGCCAATTGTAACAGATCTGTCGCCACAGGCTTAACGACTAACCGCTATTTTTGCGACTATGGCCGTCGCAAAGGGCAAGGTCACAAGCGATAGACACAGCAAGGCGGCCAACATGTAGCCATAAAAGGCCTCGCCCCCAGTCGTCGCCCACTGGGTACCAAGGATCAAGGTTGGCACCAGAAATGGGGCGATCAAGATTGGCAGCAACGCACTGCTTTGATTCAATCCAACCGTCAGCATGGCGCCCAAGATACAAAACAAACTTAAAATCGGGGATCCCAGAACCAGTGAGGCCATCAGCCAAACAATGTTCTCCGAGGTCATCGCAAGCATCGCGCCCAGCACGGGGGCCATCAGCAGCAACGGCAGGGCGCAACTGACCCAATGCGCCATACTTTTGACCAAGCACACCCACCACAAGGGGTAGTGGCTCAGCACCATTTGCTCCAGACTGCCATCTGCGTAATCGCTTGCCAGGCTTTTATCCGCCGCCAGCAAGCACGAAAGGAGCATCACCACCCAGATCAAACCAATCCCCAGAGGTTCCAGCTGGTCAGGGTCTGGGGTAATCGCCAACGGAAACAATGTAATGACCAATACGGCAAACATCAGCGACTGAATTGCCCCAGCCGGAGACCTGAGCATGATTTTTAGCTCTCGAAGCAACAGCATCATGATTCGGCCTTAAGGCGCAATTGCGTCGCGGACGCAAACTCTGGGATGCCCTGGTGACTACTGAAAATCAGGATCCCGCCGGACGCAAGATGCGCTTGACAGACCTCGGACAAGACAGAGCGTCCTGGTGCATCCAGGGCACTGAAGGCCTCATCCAGCAGCCATATCCGGGCCGAGGTCAGAATCAAACGCGCCAACGCCACGCGCTTCTTTTGGCCTTCGGAGAGAGCGCTGCAGGGCTGATCCAGTTCAGCGGACAGCTGAAACCGCGCTAAAGCAGCCGTTAACAGCGCTGGCGTCAGCTGGATTTCGTTGAGCTTGAGCAAAAATTTTAAATTTTCAATCGGCGTTAACTGATCATTCACCGCATACCGGTGACCCAGGTAGAGGATCGCTGCTTTGTCCTCAGTGATCACCCGACCGTCGTAATCTTCAAATAATCCAGCCAGAATTTTAAACAAGGTTGTCTTACCCGAACCATTTTCACCGACGATTTGCAACGCCTGGCCCGGCAGGGCAGTGGCATTCAAGTCTTTGAAAAGATAACGATCTTGGCGAAAGCAGCTTAAGGATTCGATCTGCAGCATCTGGCTTTCTCTTGACTCATGGGGTCAGTATACGATGAGATGCGCGAAATGTGATCCAAGATCATGGGAAGTTTCGCGTATACTGGCGGCTCCATTTTGTGAGTAATCTCCATGTTGTTTTCCAGCGCGACCATTTTAAGTTTCTCAGACACCCTACCGGAACACTTTGACGCCTTGCTGGCCAATGAAGCCTTCGAGCCGTGCAGCTCATTCAGTCAAAGTACTTTTGGTTGGGTCTCACCCCTACCCGATGGCTTCACCGATCTAACCCGTCAATTTGGTAATCGTGTTTTATTTTGCGGAAAACGCGAAGAAAAGGTGATTCCAACCAGTGCCCTGCAAGAACTCATCTCTGAGAAATCGAATCACTGGACAAGCCTCGAAGGCCAAAAGCCCTCCTCAAAACAGCGGCTACAGTTCAAAGAAGCAGCCCTCAGTGAGCTGTTGCCCAGAGCGCTGAGTAAACATCGACGAATACTCGGTTACATCGATCCAGCCGCCGGGCTCCTGGTCATCAATAGCGCGTCCGCGACCGACGTCGACACGTTTTTAAATTACCTTCGGATGACCCTTGGCACGCTTGCTGTCACCCGCATCGAATCCAAGCAGTCGGCCGGTCAATTGTTCACCCAATGGTTGAAAAGAAATCAGCCGCCACCCGGATTCGAGCTTGGCAATGCTTGCGACCTCTTTGACCAAGAAGACGGATCCAGCATTACCTGTCGAAAGGTCGCGCTTCAGAGCAAAGAGATTCTGGCCCACATCGACACGGGTAAGCTCTGCAGCAAACTCAGGCTGACCTGGGATCAGAGCCTGTCGTTTACCCTGGATAAAGACTTGGTTCTGAGCCAGATCAAATATGAGGCGCTCACCGAGCAAGCTGACGACTTAGACGGGCTTGAGCCAGAAATTGCGGCGCTTGCGGAACTGGATGCACAATTTGCACTGCTCAGCCAGGAACTCGCCCAACTTTACCCCAAGTTAATTTCCGTTTTTAAGTAAACAAGGCCAAGCGGCTGGTCCACCTCACGCTTTGAGGCCTTTAAGCGCCAATTGTTTGTAGCCCACCAAGGCCAGGGGCACAATGAGCACACAGGCGCTTAAGTAGACCAGCCAAGACCACCCAAAGCTAAACAAGAAAAACCCGGAAGACAGGGCCGCAACGGCCTGCATTGCAAAGACAATGAAGTCATTGCAGGCCTGGACCTTGAACCGTTCATTGGCTTCATAGGTTCGAGTCAGTAAGGCCGTCCCGCCTAAATACATAAAGTTCCAGCCAATCCCTAGTAGCACCAGCGCCCACCAGTAATGCATGAGGTGCCGACCCAAAAACGCAACAGCCAAACACAAGATCAAGACCCCCGCACCCGCCGTAATCATGCGAGAAGGCCCGTAGCGGTCTAATAAAAAGCCACTCACCAACGAGGGTAAAAACATCGCCATAATATGGCTTTGAATGACCCAGGCAGTATCAACCAGACTGAATTGATCAAAGTGATGCATCGCAACCGGTGTCGCCGTCATTAAAAGACTCATGATGCTCCAGGCGGCCACTGAGGCCGCAATCGCAATTTTGAAATCCAGTTGTTGCGCAATTTGCCACAAAGACCGACCGCCCGAACCTCCGACTTCTGGCTCACATCTCTCCGGAACATAGAAGGACAAGACCATTCCAGCGCCCGCCATTAGGACTGATAAGCCTAAAAAGGATCCCGCATAGACCGCATTCGGCACCAGGTCCTGCAAAAGGGTTGCCGTTTTAGGCCCAAGGTAGGCGGCCACCACCCCGGCTAACATCAAGACGGATAACGATCGACCAAGCCGGGCAACCGGGACGGATTCCGCAACCGCAAAGCGGTACTGCTGCACAAAGGCGTTGTGGCTACCAATCAGAAACGTCGCACCACAAAGCAACCAAAAAGCACCCGCCTGTATCGCAAAGGCCGCGAGCAACCCAGCGACCACCGCGTAGCCCGACGCAAACAAAAAGCCGCTACGTCGACCAAACCGCCGCATGATAAAAGAAGCTGGAATGGTCGAGGCGGCCGTTCCAAGAATCATCAAGGCCACCGGCAGGGTTGCCAGTCCTGGCGTTGGCGCAAGTTCGGCGCCAATAATGCCGCCGAGCAAAACAACGATTGGGGCACCGGTCTGCGCCATACAGGCTGCGAGGGTTAACACCACCAAAGTCCGGTTCATCCAAGCTCCTTAAGATTTGACCCAAACGCATCAAGGCGCTGGCTAAAACCAGCCGTTCCATTGAGGGGTTGCCAGAGTATGTCGGGATTGCTGGTTTGAGTAAATGTGTGTGACGTGGTTCAATTTCGCTCGAGACAGGAGATCGATCAACATGCTGCATTTAAAGGACCCGTCATCGTCAGAAGCCAACCCCCTCGACTTGGTTATTGTTGGCGCTGGTTTTGCTGGACTCTACGCGCTGCAACGAGCACTCAGTAGCGACCGGACTGCGGTTGCCATTGAGCGTGGCGGTGATGTTGGCGGCACCTGGTACTGGAACCGATATCCTGGCGCCCGATGCGACGTCCAAAGTATGGAGTACTCGTACTCCTTCAATGATGCGCTACAACAGAACTGGTCCTGGACCGAACGCTACGCCGCCCAGCCGGAAATATTACGGTACGCCAACCATGTTGCGGACCGATTCGAATTACGACCCCATATTCGATTCGAGACTTTGGTCGTTGCGATGACGTTTTTAGAAGCAACGGGACTCTGGCGAACTGAAACCAACTCTGGGGAAATTTTCTTCAGCCGCTTTTGCATTATGGCAACCGGGTGTCTCTCCTCAACCAATCTTCCAGACTTTGTCGGTCGAGACGACTTTCAAGGCGAGGCTTACCACACGGGCACCTGGCCCCATGAACCGGTGGACTTTACCGGCAAGCGGGTTGGCATTATCGGCACCGGCTCCTCGTCAATCCAATCCATTCCGATCATAGCGGCCGCTTGCGCGCATTTAACCGTGTTTCAAAGAACGCCCAACTACTCCATTCCTGCTCACAATGGCCCGATAGACCAAGACTATGCGCAGGAGATCAAAGCGCATTACGAGGACTTCAGAGGGCTGAATCGCCAAATGTTTGCTGGCTTTGGCGCCCACCAATCCCGCTGGGAGGACTCGGTCTTTGATCTCGATGAACCCGAGCGCAAGGAGCGCTTCGAAGCAAGATGGCAAGAAGGCGGACTTGGGTTCAGTAGTAGCTTTAGCGACACGGGGAGCAATCTTGAGGCCAATCAAATTGCCGCAGAGTTCGTCCGCAATAAGATTCGGACCCTCGTGAGCGATCCCGAGACCGCTGAACGGCTCTGTCCGGATCAGGTTATCGGCTGCAAACGGGTTTGCGTTGACACCAACTACTACGAGACTTACAACCGTCCGAACGTTGATCTGGTGAGTGTCAAAGATCATCCGATCGAGCGCATTACCCCAACGGGCTTGATCACCAACGGCACCCAGTATGACTTTGATATGCTGATTTTCGCGACTGGGTTTGATGCCATGACCGGCACCCTCCTAAAAATCGACATCCAAGGTCGGGCCGGTATGACCCTTGCTGAGACATGGTCTGCAGGACCGAAAACCTATTTAGGCTTGGCAATTAACGGATTTCCGAACCTCTTTACCGTATCGGGCCCAGGAAGCCCCTCTGTGCTGTCGAACATGATTGTCACGATCGAGCAGCACATTAATTGGATTATGGATTGCCTGGACACGATGAAACAGCAGCAAACGAGAACGATCGAAGCCACCGCTGAGGCGGCGTCAAACTGGGTCGAATCTGGCAACGCCATCGCAGCCGGGACCTTGTTTCCAACCTGTAACTCTTGGTATCTCGGCGCTAATGTCCCCGGAAAACCCAGAATCTTTATGCCCTATGTTGGCGGTTTTCCGAGCTATGTGGCGATCTGCGAACAAGTCAAAAACGAGGGGTATCAAGGCTTTGTTTTTTCAAAATAACTTGTTTAAAACTCGATGTAGGCCGCAGCCAAACAGTGCCTGGGTAACCTTGCAATGATGGGCGCCTTTGATGCGGTGTTAATCCTTGCTGGTGACGCTGACCGCAACGCGCCAACCCTTGCCTGCCTGGCCGATCAAGCTGCAGAGGCCTTTCACACAGGCTTAACCAGCAGTCTGATTAGCACGGGTTGCTGTCACCACACCCTTGATTTGTTTCCGGGCAGAACCGAGGCCCAGTGCTTGCGCGACCTCTTAATCGAGCGTGATGTGCCGAGCAGCAATATCTTTACCGAAGAGCGATCGGCGGACCTTTTGGGCCGCATCCATTACGCCCAACAGCGACTCCTTGAGCCCTGCGCTTGGCACCATCTGCTGCTGCTTTGTCCGGGCGCCACGTCCGACAGGCTTCAAGCGGTCATCGAAACCTGTTTTGATGCGTCCTTTTCGATTCATTGGCCGGATACTTGCGCCGAGCCTTCGCGAAACCAGCGTCTGGATCTTGATGCATTGGTTCAACGCCAACTTGACCCCAGTTTTGATCCTGCGCGCCTTGAGGATGCGCTCAAGGCAGTCAAAGCACGTGGTCTACCCAGAGCGCTCACAGACGAAACCCCGTCTTAAGACCGGATTCGCGCATCGCGCTCGGCCTTGACGGACGCAACCCACAGCGCTGGTTCCACAACCGTGGGCCGAATCATCCGTGATTTTAAGGGGTTGTTTTTAGCGGGCTGTTCTCGGTCCGTCGAACCTTAATCCCATACGTTCAGGGCACCAAAATTCCTGGAATTACTCGGCCCCGCCTCGTCGAACTAGTGCGTGACACCGACCGTCTCGATCCCCTATGATTTTGCTTTTAAGGGAGATTCCGATGCAATCGATAACCTTACGCGTTGCCATAACCTTAACGGTGGTCGTTGCGGGCGCTTTTATTCAGATTCCAACCAGCTTCGCCGAAGAAATCCACAGATCCCTTGACCCGGCCGTCATGACCCGTGATGCGCACTTGGCCGCGCCCAGTGAGGCGACTGAAGAGACCATCATCATCAAGGTCGTTGACGAGGACGGCCTGCCAGCACCAGCCGAGCGGAAAATCAAAATTATTCGCGCCGGGTCGGCCAACGCACTGGATTCAACCGCCATCCATCGCCTTTTAAAAGAGGGCCTCGGCGACAAAACCCTACCGCCTGATGTGATGGCTAGGTTGCATGACGCGCTCAATCAAGACAACCCGCTTTCGGATATGAATGTCGATGTCATCGTCAATGATCAAGGCGGGCACCATGTCGTCGTTCGCGATTTCAACCCTTCAAAAGCGGGTATGGATCACAGGATGCGACCGAATCAAGGGATCCATTGGATGGAAAAAGCCCCGCCCGATGAAGCCGCGCCGCTCAATGAAAAAGCCGCTGAGTGTATTTTAAAATCACTCACGAAAGTCACCACAGAATCGGGCACGCGCCTGCTTCGAGAAGCCTGCCAGGCTGCCTACCCAGATGTCTCAAACTAGCGGGTTGCGATGCTTAGGTGAGGTCAATCATAACCTTGCCAACAACCTCACGATCGACGATGAGTTGATAACCCGCTTTGATGTCCTGAAGTGGCAGCACATGGGAGATGAAAGGTTTGATGCGATCCGCGGCCAACCAACGCATGAGGGTCTGCAATTGACGCTCTGCCTCGGCTGGCCGATGCTTGCGCAAACCACCCACCGTGTAGCCAATGACCGCGGCATCTTTTACTAATAGATGATTGGTCTTGGCCAGTGCCGGTCGACCGCTGGCAAACCCCACCACCAAAATCCGACCGAAGGGCGCAATACAGCGAACCGATTCATCAAAGATATCACCACCGACCGGGTCAAAAATGACATCAGCGCCCCGAGTTTCGGTTAATGCCCGAAGTTCAGATCGAAAGCCTTGGTCGCCGAGTAAAATCGTTTCAGCACCATACCGAGCAACCACCGCCTGTTTCGCCTCGGTACTGACGACGCCGATGACCCGAGCACCGATCTGCAGCCCAACATCCACAGCAGCAAGCCCAACCCCGCCTGCGGCACCCTGCACTAAAAGCGTTTCGCCTGGCCTCAATTGCGCCCGCTGCAACCCATCTATTGCGGTTTGATAGTTATTTCGAAAGGAGGCGGCAATCATTAAATCGATCCCAGCCGGTACTTTTGTTGCTTGGCTGGCCAGCACGGTTTGAAACCGGACACACCCGGTTGGAACCAACACGGCGTCGCCTTTCGAGTAGTGCTGAACCGAAGACCCAACCGCCACAACCCGGCCAGATGCCTCACCGCCCACAATAAAAGGAAATGGCGATTGAACTTGATAGTCGCCCGAGAACTTCACGAGATCACTAAACTGAAGGCCCGACGCGTTCAGCGCAATTTGAATCTCCGCGGGTCCTGGCGGCTTTGGATCCGGCATCGCTTGCACAACCAATTCCAAATGGCTACCCGAGCGAACACAAACCGCGGCCAAATTGGGCTTGTCTGGCGCAATCACCCCATCTTGCTCGTTGTTTTTAGGTGATCCAGCAGACGCTCAACCAGCACCCGAGTCATTTCGATTTTACTGAGCAGTTCAACCCGTCGCTCGATTGCCGGGCCGATATCGCCAGACGACCGCAAGCCGTCAATTTCTTGGCAACATCGGCTCAGCTCGACGAACCCCAGCATCCCAGCCGTTGGCTTCAAAGCATGCGCCACATCAACGACCTGTTCCGCCGAAATGACCCCCGCCTTCTCGGTTGTTAGTGCGCGAGTCAGGCTTGACTTGAATGCCTCCGTCAGCTCTATCGCAAGCTCAATCCCCATTTCCTCGATCAATAAGTCTACGTCAGGGTTAGAGCCTTCAGCGGAATAAGCGCCTTCAGCGGAGGGAGAGCCGTCAGCGGAATAAGAGCCGTCAGCGGAATAAGAGCCTTCAGCCGAATAAGAGCCTTCAGCGGAGGATTGCGCAACATCGCTTGCGCGACGCATTTGATTGGTGTCCTGCGCAACCGCTCTCGGATCAACCGGTGACTTAACCGTGACCACCGCAGGCGGGGGAGGCGCGTATTGTCGCGCAAGGGTTAACAACTGTCCGACTGAAAAAGGCTTACTGAATAGACCTGTAAACAGGTTAATCACCTGCTCACTACCTGCAAAATTGAGAGAAGCACTCATTGCAAAGGCGGGCACCTGAGCCAGTTCGGGGGAGCATGCTTTGATGGCTCGTAAAACCTCATCGCCTTTCATGCCAGGCATATTAATGTCTAAGAGGAATAGATCAGGAATACCGTCAAACTCCGACAAGGCGTTTAGCAACGCTTCGCCATCGGCAAAACCATGCACGGTCGCGCCATATCGCGGCAATAGATTTTCAACAATGATGCGGTTTGCTTCCATATCGTCGACCACAACCACTTGCATTCCTGCAAGCACATGATCAACGTTTTGAGTGGCCGTCACGGCAACCTCAGCCGCTGCTGACTCGAGCGGCAACGCTAACGTAAACACCGTGCCGCCGCCTTGACGCGCCGAGACCGCAATCTCCCCACCCATTAGATCGGTCAGATTCTTAACGATGGTCAACCCAAGGCCGGTGCCCCCAAATGTTCGGTCGTGCTGATCATTGGTCATCACGAAGGCCTCAAACAACGACGCCATCTTTTCTTCCGGAATACCAATGCCCGTATCCATAACGGCAAAATTTAAAACCGGGTCGGCCGTGATCTCGAGACCCACACTGCCCTTCTTGGTGTACTTAATGGCATTCGACAACAGGTTATTCAATATTTGTCGAACTCTAAAATCATCGCCTTTGAAAAACCGTTGGCGGATTTCTTCTTCGTAGTAAAGGTCCAATGTGAGTTGCTGACCCATGGCCATCGGTTGCATCAGGGCGATAATGTCGCTCGCCAATGCCACGGGAGAAAAGGTAACCTTTTGAAGCACCATTTTCCCCGCTTCGACCTTACTGTAATCCAGTACGTCATCGAGGATTTGGCGCATAAACCCGGCACTGGTAATCGCTGTGCTAAGCAATTTTTGGTCATTGCCATCACTGTCTCGACTCAGAAGTTCTAAAATCCCTTGGATGCCATGCAACGGATTTCTGATTTCATGACTAATGGTTGCAAATAAGCGCTCTTTTTGCTGAATTTCGCTCGCCGCTTTTTCAGAGGCTTGACTCAACATTTGATTCTGGCTCCGGAGCGCCTTCATCAACTCTTTATTTTCACGCTCTAGTTGCTGCGCCTCGATGAGTTTTCGAAGGCTGATTTTCAACGCATCATCAACCCAAGGCTTTTCGATGTACTGCGAAAACCGACCTTCATTGACGCCATCAATGACCAACTTTAAATCTGCATTACCGGACATCAAAACCCTTGCCGCATCCCAACCTGCGTCTTGCACCGCGCCCAAAAACTCAAAGCCGTCCATTTCGGGCATTCTAAGATCAGACAGGATGATGCTCACGGGTTCTTGATCTAAAATTAAGAGCGCATCTCTACCCGAGCCTGCCGTTAAAATACGGTAGCCTTCTCGGCGCAATAACCGCTGCAACGCGCTGAGTATTCGCGGCTCGTCATCGACCAGCAGGATAATCGGCGGGCTTTCTTCAACAGGCGTCATCATCAAACTAACCTTGATTTATCGAGACAATTATCAACTGACAATCATTATCCGTGTGAACCGTGATCTTAGACAAAACCATCCCCGCAGCCTAGTTAAGATTTTTTTACGCGCAGCACATGTTAACTCGTGTAGGATCGATTCATCATTGTGCAAAGATGACCCGCATGCAACCGCCACTAAAACCATTTACCCTCGCGGCCTATTCAGGCGTTGCCCTGCCGATGGCTGCAATGGGGATGCCTATTGCCGTTTACCTGCCGAGATTTTACAGCGAAGGCTTAGGGTTATCGTTAATTACCGTTGGCCTGATCTTCACCCTCGCCAGAGTCTGGGATGTGGTGACGGATCCCGCCATGGGCTACCTCATCGATCGCGTGGAAACCCGATGGGGGCGAAGAAAGCACTGGATCGCACTCGCCGTGCCCATTCTGGTGGTATCCGTCTATCAGGTTTTCATTCCATCGCCTGAGGACGTCAGCGGTGGTTATCTTCTTTTCTGGCTGATCATGCTCTACATCGGCTACACCATGATGGCCATCTCGCATCAATCCTGGGGCGCCGAGCTAGCGAACAGTTATGATGATAGAACCCGGCTTTTTGGCTGGCGTGAAATTTTCGTGATCGCAGGAATGACCATTGTCCTTGCGCTACCCGCCTTGCTTGAGTCAACGGGTATCGATGAGCAACAGTCTAAAGTCGCTAGTATGGGATGGTTCTGTATTATCCTGTTTCCGTTACTTGCACTACCAACCCTTATTTTCGTACCGGACCAACGGGCCAGTGGCCGTAGTTCGCTGTCCATTAAGGCCCAATTCTCACTGCTCATGTCCAATCAACTCATGTGGCGACTACTCGCTGCGGATTTTTTGGCGGGCTTTGGTACCGCGGTCAGTGGCGCCCTGTACATCTTTTTTGCCAGCAATTACTTCGAGTTGCCCGGGCACGCCAGCCTTGCCTTGCTGCTCTACTTTGTTGCCAGCTTTCTGGCCATGCCGCTTTGGATGAAGCTTGCCGTAAAACAAGGTAAAGCGCGCGCACTCATTATTGCGCTTGGCTACGGCGCCTTAATCAACTTGATCATGATTCCGCTTGCTGAGCCTGGCAACGCGGTTGTGCTCTGGTGTTTCACCTTATCTTACGGCGTTGCTTTTGGCGCAGCCCCAACCTTGTTGCGAACTATGATGGCGGACCTAACTGATCTGGATGAACTCGACTCAGGGGAGAAGCGGGCCGGGCTCTTCTTTGCGATGCTCACGACAACCAACAAACTGGGCGCTGCCGTGGCTGTTGGCCTTTCCTTTACGATTCTCGAAGCGGTTTTCGCGTTTCAACCTGGCGCTGAAAATTCTGACGAGGCCTTGTGGGGGCTGTTATTGACCTACTCTCTGGGCACCGCCGCAGGCCTATTGCTTGCGATACTGCCCATGATCAACTATCCCTTGAATCGCGCCCAGCATCAAAAAGTTCGGGATCAACTTGACGCCCGACACTGAGAGAGCCGCGAGATCCATTCAATCTAATTCAAGTGACGGCTCGTAAGCTACAGCAAACCTTAGGGCCGAACACGATGACTGAAACCTCCCAGCCGGCAGAACTCTATTTTGACGGCAGCTGCCCACTCTGTTCGATCGAAATGCGTCACCTCAAGCGGCATAAGCGTGATTCGCTCAAGTTGACGGACATCCATCAAGCCACTGATTTAACGCCGGATACCAAACGCGATTTTTTGAGCCGTTTGCATCTTCGCAAACCAGATGGCGTCGTCCTCATGGGGCTCGATGCAAGCGTCTATGCGTGGCAGCAAACCCGGTTTGGTTTCTTCTGGTCCTGGTTACGGTGGCCGCTGATCAAACCGGTTGCTGATTTTGTTTATGCCCGGTGGGCAAAAAATCGATTTGACCGCCTTTATCCATGAGGCAAGCGGTCATCATCGGCGCCAGTGGCGGGCTAGGTGGCGCCCTAGCAAGCCTGCTCCTCAAGACCGAGGGTTGGCGAGTTCTCGGCACCTATCACTGCACAGAGCCGCTATGGCAACACCCTTTGATGACCTGGCAGCGTCTGGATGCGCGCATTGAGCAGGAGATTGCCGCCCTTGTTACCCGCCTTCCTAAAATCGATCTTTTGATCAACGCAATTGGGATCCTAACCAGTCATCACCAAGGTCCTGAGAAAAGCATTCGGCAATTTGATGCTGAGCACTTGATGAGAACCTTTGAGATCAATACCACCCCGATCTTGAACCTTGCCAAGCATGCCCAACCCGCACTCAAAGCCAGCCATGAACCTAAAATCCTCGCGCTATCTGCTCGCGTTGGATCGATTGCCGACAATCATTTAGGCGGCTGGTATAGCTATCGATGCGCAAAAGCCGCGCTCAATATGGCGGTCAAGACCCTCGCGATCGAGTGGCAAAGAAGCCTGCCCAAGGCGACCCTCATCGCCTATCACCCCGGTACCGTCAGAACAGCGCTTTCAGAACCCTTCCTCAATCCAGCCTCCGCCCGAATCATCCTGAGTCCAGCGCAAGCAGCCGCGCACTGCCTGCAACTGCTCGAGGCGATCACGCCAACCGACACCGGGACCTTTTGGGATTGGCAAGGCCAAAAGATTCCTTGGTAAATCATCCGATCTTTGTTAGAAAGCAAGAAGCAGATCGCTAAACCTGTGTTCACGGCGTACTGGTGTTAGCCTGGTGCGTCCTCAACCGGGCACCTTTTGGTTATTCATTCCGCCGAGCATTAAATGATCTGGGTTTTCCGCCGTTCTCGCTAATGACGACGGACCGTTAACAGGGAGTAAAGTATGAAAGGCATTGTTATGAATATTCTGGCCGAGATGGTGGAAACCCAGCTCGGTTTGGAAGAATGGAACGCCGTGCTTGACGAGGCGAATGAGAGCGGCGTCTATACCTCAACCGCCATTTACGACGATGAACGACTTCTCAATCTCGTCGGCATTATCAGTCAACGCAATAATATCCCCGCGAGCGATCTTGTCTTTGCCTTTGGCCAATTCATGTTTCCCGCCTTCTACAAACGTTATCCTCAGCTGATCGATGGCCACTCAAATATGCTGGATTTTTTAGAGTCGTTAGACAGCGTCATTCACGTCGAGGTTGTTAAACTCTATCCTGGCGCCATCACACCCGGATTCGAGCCGGACCGACGCGGTGAAGATCAATTGTTTTTGAAGTATGAATCTGATCGGAACCTCTGCCGATTGGCTGAGGGCCTGATCGACGGCGCGGCACTACATTTCGGCCGAGGTTACACCATCGCTCACGCGCCCTGTGCGCATCACGGCGCAGACCACTGTGGGCTGCTGGTGAACTTGGTCTAACCTGTGTCAGACAATCCGTATGAAAAGGCCTATCAACGCGAAAAATCTGCCCGCAATGAGGCGGAGCATTTGCTCGAAGACTTGTCTCGCAAACTCTATGAAAAAAATGAGGAAGTAAACCAACTCTACGAAGACCTTAAACGAAACCAATCGATTATGGTCCAGCATGAAAAACTCGCATCGGTTGGCGAGTTAGCTTCAGGCATTGCGCACGAGATCAACAACCCAGTGGGGTTTTGCCTTACGAATATCAACACACTGCATGATCATCTCCCGATCTTGCTCGACGCCTGCGATGCTGGATCCCCCGAATGGGATGACGCGACCCGCGCTGAAGCTCAATACATCCGAGAGGATTTACCGGCCCTGGTTCGAGAAACCCTTGACGGCTTAATCAGCATTCAAACGATCGTTCGGGACCTGCGGTACTACTCGAGAAATAGTAGTCAAGACTCGTTCTCAGGCGCCGATTTGAACCAAGGCATCAAAGCCACCCTCAATGTGCTTCGAAACAAAATCAGCGCGCAATACCCGATTCATTTAAACCTGGGTGACATCCCCTTAATCAGCTGTAACCAAGGCAAACTGAATCAGGTGTTTACCAACCTCATTCTTAATGGGCTGCAAGCCATGGGCGACTCGGGCAACCTTTATATCGACAGCTATCAAGATGCCGATCAAGTCGTCATTCGTATTTCGGACGACGGCCCCGGTATTGACGATGCAATCGCACTGGAGATCTTTCAGCCGTTTTATACCACCAAGAAGGTGGGCGAAGGCACTGGGCTCGGCTTATCAATCAGTCGCAGCATCATCACTGAGCTGCATGCGGGTCAGCTCAGACTCGTTGATGATGGTCGCGGCCAGGGCGCAACCTTTGAGATCCGAATTCCAACGGAGCAAGCGGAATCAGGCTGAGGCCACCCTCTTAGCAAGCCCAAGACTCTGGTGCGGCGACCTTAAATAATCGACCGTGCGGCTCGGAACCTCCGGCTTGTTCAGCAAAGCAGCCTGCCAGGGTTTCCCGAATCGGTCATTGATTTTGTGAATCGACTTGAATCAAAAGATTCATTAGCGCGTCACCAAGCAACCCCCTAAACTCACTCTTTTTCAACCATCGTGGAACTTCAGATTATGGCTCAGCAAGGTGAAGGCAGTTTAGAAGCACCCACCCGTCATCCCTTAGGATGGCAAGAAGACAACTTCTGGGATCGAAATTCACTCAATGACGAGTTAGAGCGGGTTTATGACGTTTGTCATGGCTGCCGACGATGTGTCAGCTTGTGCGATTCGTTTCCGACACTTTTCGATTTGGTCGATGAATCGCCAACGATGGAAGTCGATGGGGTTGAAAAGGCCGATTATTTTGATGTGGTTGAGCAATGTTATCTTTGCGACCTGTGCTACCTGACAAAATGTCCTTATGTACCGCCGCATGAATGGAACATCGATTTTCCACACCTGATGCTGCGGGCCAAAGCGCAGAAATTTAAAGAAGATGGCGGCAGCTTTCGGGACAATTTATTAACCAGCACCGATGCCATGGGCAAAGCCCTCACCACCATTCCCCTAGTGGATATCACCGCCAATGCACTGAATAAGAACAAACTGTTCAGAAATGCACTGGAGGCGACCCTTGGCGTGCATCATGAAGCCCCTTTACCGGAATATCATCGCAAAACCTTACGCAAACAATTCTCGTCAACGCCCATTTCCCCGACACCGCTCGGACGCACGACCGGGAAAGTTGCGCTTTACGCAACGTGCTATGGCAATTACAACACACCCGACCTGGGTCAAGACTTCTCCCACGTCTTCGCCCACAACGATATTCATATTGAACTCGTGCCCAAAGAAGCCTGTTGCGGCATGCCAAAATTAGAGCTTGGTGATTTAGACAGTGTGCATGCGCTCAAGGAAAAAAATATTCCCGTACTGGCAAAACTCGTTGACCAAGGGTTCGATCTGATCGCGCCCATCCCGTCCTGCGTTTTAATGTACAAGCAAGAATTACCCTTAATGTACCCCGATGACCCGGATGTCTTAAAGGTTAAAAAGGCCTTTTTTGACCCCTTCGAATATCTCTTTCTAAGGCACAAAGCGGGCGGATTGAAACTCGATTTCAAAGAAGCCTTGGGGGAGGTCAGTTATCAGGTTGCTTGTCATCTGCGCGTGCAAAATATTGGCAATAAGACCCGAGACATCCTGAATTTAATTAACGATACCGTTGTGCACACCATCGAGCGATGTTCTGGGCATGACGGAACCTATGCGGTTAAACAAGAAACGCGCGCGAAATCCGTTAAAATCGCAAAACCGGTCGTCCGCTTTGTGGACACAAAACAAGCCAAACATTTTGCCAGTGATTGCCCGATGGCAGCGGTTCATATTGCCAACCTTTCTGAATCAGTTGATTTGGCCGCCCACCCCATGACCTTGCTGAGAAAAGCCTACGGAATATAAGGCGGCGAACGACCCCTGGGCTAAATCATGAGGATTTCAAAGCCAGCGAACAGGGTCGATGCGGAAAAGTCGATGAATTTTGCTTCGTCTTCGACCGCCGCGCGACTTGCCTGCCTGCGAGCTTCTTGCGTGCCACCGCCGGGACCCACCCAAACCTCAGCATGCCCTAAGTAGACAGGGGTCTCGAAACCTAGGGCATTGGCAAGCTCTTCGTTAATAGGGTGATCTAGTCGGTGCACCTGAACATAACGCGCTATGCCTGAATTGGGCGCATGTCGACGGATGAGCGGGCCGTGCTCTTGCAACCAATAGTGCCGTGCTGCGGCTTCGGACCAGTCGTTGCGATGCTGCAGCGGAAATTGCAGTTTTTTCCAAGGGCTGCCAGCGCTTGCTAACAGGTCTTCCGGGGTTGGGTTGACCTGTGGGTATTCCATCGCGAGCCATGCCGGCGAATGAATGGCATCAAGCCACGCAACTTGAGATTCAATCAGGGCCGCAAGCCGGTCAAGGCCACCGCCACTCAAAGCCAGAACGGCCTCCGCCTCGGTTCCCCACCAAAGCTCAATGACCAAATCAAAAGGCGCTTGCATCGCCCCACCGCGAGCCTTATTCATCTGATCAAACAGCTCATTGTGTTGTCCCAACACCGCCAGCGCCCGCTGACAACCAAGATTGCCAAGCATTGAGGACCAAGCCGGTTGCAGGGCGTCTTGCCAGGCGGCTTGAAATGCCTCTGGGCTCAAATGCGGCTGCCGGCGAAGATAATACTCTAATCGAATCAAGCGGTTTACTCCTTGGTTAGAGTGAATTCAGACGACGCCTTACGGGCCGGGCTGCATCGATCAAAACCCAACCGCGTCAGGCGCAACAAGCTATAGCGGTCAGACCAGAGGTTTAATTTTGGGTTGCCATCTGCGGCACCCCTTCGGCCAATTCCACCCAATTTTGTTTACTATCACACCAAACATGGAACTGAGGCGAAAAGCTATCCGTTTGATCCAAAGTACCCGTCTTTAAAAACAGCATCTCAGCCTGAGCTGGAATCAATGAGTACAAAGGCGACCCGCAACGGCCACAAAAATAGCGCTCAACCTGTCCGCCACTGCTGGTATCACCATCTAAATAGAGCTTGGGTTCAGTGCCAGAAAACTCGATATTGGCCTTTGGGATGCCCCATAACGTCGAAAATGCCGAGCCTGCTTGCCGTTGGCAGTTTTTACAATGACAAACCCCAGCCATCAACGGCTCGCCCAAAATTTGATAGGTGATATCACCACAAAGACACTGACCTGAATATGACGCCATACTGCGCTCCTGATTGTGCGTTAAAAGACAATCGCTGTCTTAACCTTGATGTTATCGAGCCAGTAGCAACCTCGCCAAACCTGGATGCTGACTGGGTCAAAAGACCCGTCTTAAACTGAGGCCCGATGATCACACTCTAAGCTTTATTCCTGATCAATCCAAATTGGGCGGATCGCGCTTAAACCAACCGGGTGTCCTGACCATGCAATGGGGCGTGGTCAATCAACCCGCCGACAAGCTTGCTAAGAAAACCTGCATCGGCGCACCGCGCAATCAAGAGGCAATCAAGTTTGTTCAAAGAAACAAGTCACCGCGCTTGCCAAATCAAAGCGCAAACAACCTGCAACAAGCAACGAGCAACGAGCAACGAGCAACGAGCCGGCTCGTTTGACGCTATGACCGCCCAGACCAAAGTCATTCACGGTTTTAGACGGTCCCGGATTCAATCGGCTCGCCTAACCTGCAGCTTGACACCGCACCAAAGCACTTGGTTTTGCGCTTTCAATCCCCTCTGAATTTTTGGTAACCTGCCGACAGACACAGCACTTGATGCAATAAGGACAATGAATGACCGATCAACGAAAACCACTGACGCCAGAAGAGTCTTGGGTCATTCTCCAAAAGGGCACTGAAAGACCCTTTACGGGAGAATACGACGATCATTTTGATGGCGGCGTTTATGTTTGCCGCCAATGTGATCAACCGCTCTATCGCTCTGAAGACAAGTTTCAGGCCCACTGCGGCTGGCCCGCGTTCGACGATGAAATACCCGGTGCGGTTCGACGCGAAGTCGATGCCGATGGCCAACGGGTTGAGATTCTGTGCAGCCAGTGTGATGGCCATCTGGGTCATGTGTTCGAAGGCGAGCGCATCACCGAAAAAAACACCCGGCACTGTGTTAATTCAATCTCCATGCGGTTTCAGCCCGCTTAAAGCCAGCGGCTTCAAAACGGCATTCATCGACCGCCGTCTGAACGGACGCTGGCTCTCAGGCCGTCTCGTCTACGCTTGCCTTGATGCAATCACCGCTTTGAGGCAAACCAGCGCGAGACCAGACCGCAGGCTGAGTATTCAGTGCAACCGCAACCAAACCCGCGACACAATCAGATCAACGATGTCGCCTAATGCATTCGTTTTGCGATCCGCGGTGCAATCAGCATTAACGCAATACCGATGACCACCGCCAACAATCCCAACTTTTCAAACACCGTGACATAAACCGCAAGCGATGCCGTGGCAGAAACATCACCACCAGCGCCGTCAATGGCCATCAAACTCGCGATCCAGCCGCCAACGTAGGCTGCAAAGGCACTGGATAAAAACCAAACCCCCATCATCATTGCAGCAACCCGTTGCACCGATAACTTGGTGACCATCGACAATCCAACCGGCGACAGACACAACTCCCCCAGAGTATGCAGCAGGTACATCAGCACCAACCACACCACAGCAACTTGGCCATCTGGCCCGGCATAGGCCGCGCCAATGACCAAGACGTAAAATCCGAGACCGACCAATAAAATCGCCATCCCAAACTTCATTGGGGTCGAAGGTTCTCGTTGAACCCGCGCCATCATGACCCAGAGCAGTGCAAAAACTGGCGCAAATAGAATAATGAACAATGCGTTTAAGCTGCCGAACATACCCGCCGTTAAAAATTCACCGCGATCCACGTTGCGATCGGTAAACAACGTCAGCGACGATCCCGCCTGCTCGAACAACGCCCAAAAAACCACTGACAGAAACATCAGCAGCAACATGGAGAGCATCCGATCTCTTTCTTGGGGCGTGCAAGCCGTGATCGAAAACCAAATAACATAGGCTGTGATCACCGCGGTAAACAGGGTTAACACGACCCCCATCTCCTGGGTGTTTTGAATCGCGAACCAGATGACCGCAACAAACAAGACTGCCAAGGCATAGATTCGATGTTCGAGCGAGACGCCAAAGGCTCGAGCGGCCAAAGCCTCGGGCGCCGGCGGCAAACCCAGTCCATTGAGATACTTAGAGCCGAGTAAAAACGTCAACAACCCGATCAACATCCCAATCCCTGCAAGACCAAAACCATAACGCCAGCCATAGGTTTCGCCCAAATAAGCACACAGAAGGGTCGCCACAAACGCGCCAAGGTTGATCCCCATATAGAAGATGGTAAAACCACCATCCCGCCGAGGGTCACCTTCGCCATAAAGTCCACCAACAATGGTTGAAATATTGGCTTTCAGAAAGCCAACCCCGACGACAATAAAAGATAGCGCAAGGTAGAAGGCTTGCTCGTGCTGCACAGAACGTGAAACCGTCTCGCCCATCATGACCGCCGGCGGGCCTTCATAGGCCATCCCGAGATGACCCACAACCAGCAGCACCGCACCAAAGATAATCGCCTTGCGGAGGCCAAGATAACGATCGGCGATCATCCCGCCCAGTACCGGGACGGCGTACACCATCGCGGCATAGCTGCCGTAAATCATTGCCGCCTCACCATCGGCATACAACCAATGCTTGGTGAGATATAAAATCAATAGGGCGCGCATGCCGTAATAACTGAAGCGCTCCCACATTTCGGTCGCGAACAAAACGAACAAACCAGGCGGATGGCCAAGCCAGGTCGATTGCGTCGGTGTTTGCATCATGGCTTTATCCCATTTTTTTGGATCAATATTATTCTTTTTAAAACAAGCGCGCCCATCACGACTTAACTTGAGCCGCCGTCAGCAAGGCATTGTTGGTCGATATCGGAAACACGGTTTCGGGATCAATCGGCCTAAAACTTCGGATGCGCTCGATGATGACGTCGCTCGCGCCCACCGGGAAGCTCGCCAATCGGGCGGCCCAAGCTCTGGCGGCCGTTAACACCTCGTCATCCGGCACGACCGCCTGAACCAGCCCATTTTTTTCAAGCTCCGCTGCGCCCACACGGTCACCCAATAACGCAAGCCGGGCGAGTGTTTGCTCTGATGCTTTCAGTCTCAACCAGGCGGCATTCATTGGAATATCTGAGCCTTGTTGAATCTCGCCAACCTGAAGAAAGGCCGAGGTTCCCGAAACGACCAAATCACACGCAAAAACAAGCGCGGCACCCGCATTGATCGCATATTTTTCCAAGGCGCAAATGAGTGGTTTTGGACACCGATAGAGCGCCAGGTGCAAGGCTCTGATAGGTTCGGGATGCCAGACACCATCTTCACTACCCGGGTCTTCATTGCTTTGCAGGGCTTTTAAATCGATCCCAGAGCAGAAGCAATGGTCGGCACCCCGCAAGACGATCGCCGCCACTTCAGCTGACTTTGACAAGCCCTCGATGGCCGTTGTCATTTGCGCCGCCAGCGCAGGGGTTAGTGCATTCCGGCGCGCTGGCCGGTCCAAGATTATTTCTGCCCAGCCTTGATGCTGCTCAATTTGAATAAGATTCATCATGGCTATTTTTCCTTTCGTTCAACCGTTAAAGGATGCATTAATCCCCGAGCCTTTACCACCCAACGGATGGCTTTGAACAAGGTCATTGAACGGCAGGCCATCAATCTCCAGAGCCAAGGAGTAACCCACATTCGAATTGTAGCGGGTTTCATGCAGAACCTGGCCGTGGGCGTAATGCGTTCCGGTCTTTCACCGCTGGTTAAGATCTGAGATGATCCATGCCGTACAATGTTTTTCCGATTGGCAGCGTAAACGTCTGAAATTCGGTTTTTTTGTTCAATCGAGGATACACAGCATGAAGACCATTCCCCAGCGATTAGAGGCGCTCAGGACCAATATGGCCGCGTCCAACATCGATGCCTTCATCGTTCCAACAACCGATGAATACCTCGGAGAATATGTCCCAGAGCAGAATAAACGCCTGGCCTATCTTTCGGGATTCACCGGTTCAGCTGGCACGCTCGTCGTGACGCAAGACCGGGCGGCGCTTTTTGTCGATGGGCGCTATACCCTGCAAGCGTTTAACCAATGCCCGGAACCCCTCTTTGAACATCATCATCTCATCAGTGACCCGGTGCTGGCTTGGCTTAAAGCAACGCTACAATCGGGTCAGTCGGTCGCGCTAGATGGCCGAGTTGTGACCTACCGGTTTTTCAAAAATACGGAGATCGAACTGCGCGAACTGAATATTAATTTGCAGGCGCTGATTCAAAACCCAATCGATGAGTTTTGGACGGATCGTCCAGTGGCTTTGGATGCACCCGCAACCCTATTGAGCGAGCAGTATTCAGGCGAGTCCAGCACCTCAAAACGATCTCGGGTTGCCGAAACCATCAAAGCTTGCGGCGCCGATGCCGCCATCATCAGTCAACTGGATTCAATTGCTTGGCTGCTCAACATTCGCGGCAATGATGTACCGCACTTACCGGTACTCCTCAGCCAATCCATTTTACTGAGCGACGGGGATCAGCATCTGTTTATCGACCCTGCAAAGATTCCAAAAGACTTTGCCGACCACGTTGGCGACGGGGTCTTTGTTCATGCCGCAGCCGAATTTTCCGAATTCCTGAAAGGCTATGGCGCGCAACAGCCAAAAATATTGTTGGACCCAGAGGGCACCAATGCCCTATCGGCCCTGAGTTGCTTGTCTTCTGGCTGCCTTTTAATTGAACAAAAAGACCCGGTTGAATTGCCGAAGGCCCAAAAGAACGCCGTTGAAGTCAGCGGTATTCGTGCAGCCCATATCCGTGATGGCGCCGCCCTAAGCGAGTATCTCTGCTGGATAGAGGGTGAAGTTGACAATGGACGTTACCATGACGAAGGCGTTTTATCGGATCAACTTGAGCAATTTCGGCGCGCATTACCGGAGCTCAAAGACCTCTCGTTTTCAACGATCTCTGCCGCGGGCAGCAATGCCGCGATGGCCCATTACTCTCACACCAACGGCGTGCCAGCGGCACTCACGCCCAACTCACTGTATCTCGTCGACTCGGGCGGTCAGTATTTTGACGGAACAACCGATGTTACCCGGACCATCGCCATCGGTGAGCCCAGAGCAGATCACAAAAACCTGTTTACACGGGTCCTCAAAGGTCATATTGCGCTGGCAACGGCCTGCTTCCCGGAAGGGGTTCAAGGCCACCAATTAGATGTTCTCGCGCGGCAATATCTCTGGGAAATTGGCAAAGACTTCGACCATGGCACAGGGCATGGCGTGGGCTGTTACCTGAGCGTCCATGAAGGACCACAACGCATTGGCAAATCGCCACTCCCCACGGCGCCGTTGCTGCCGGGCATGGTGGTATCAAACGAGCCCGGATACTACGAACCAAACGATTATGGTATTCGCTGTGAAAATCTCATGGTGGTCGTGCAGTTGGCGTCTGGGATGCTGGGCTTTGAAACACTCACCTTTGCGCCCTTTGATCATCGCCTCATTGATCTCGACATTTTTACGGCCCCGGAACGAACCTGGCTGAACAATTACCATGAAGCGGTTTACAACAAACTTTGTGACCGAGTCGACCCAGCGACCAAACCCTGGCTGTTGCAAGCCACCGCTGCGCTTTAAAGTGACTTTTCTTGAAGCACGTTACTTGAAAGGCTTTCACCTAAAACGGACTGTTACACTAAAATCGTTGTTACTTGCTGGGCCGATGCGGTGACTTTCTCTTGAATCGCGGATTCCTTAAACGGCGATTACGGGATCAACAACTCATTGAATAATCCATACCTGAACAATCATTACTGGCACACTCATTACTGGATCAGTGATGCGTTGATCAAAAAAAGACACAACAAGATGCCATCAAACGATAATATCGGACCGCTTTCAAAGGAGTTAAACGGATGAATCAAACCCGTGCTGAGGCCATCGCCTCGCTGACTGCAGAAGGCATGCCTTACGCCCTTGAGTCGGGTCTTATTAATGGTCGACCCTGCCGATTTTTCACCCATGCGCCACGCACCCTTGGTCAACTGTTTGCTGACAATGTCTCGGATAAAACCTTTTTGGTTTATGAAGATGAGCGGCTTTCCTTTTCAGAGGTTTATGATCAAGCGATGCGGCTGGCCAATGCGCTTGCCAGTGATTTCGGGGTCGAGCACGGCGATCGTGTTGCAATCTCCATGCGCAACTACCCAGAGTGGGTCATCTCGTTCATGGCGGTGACCGCTATGGGCGGCGTTGCCGTTTGCATGAACGCGCTTTGGCAGACCGATGAGATTGACTACGGTTTGCGTCATAGTGGCAGCAAGGTTTTCATTGCCGATGAAGAACGCTTGGCTCGCATCGCGCCGATCGCAGAGAATTTAGGCATTCAAATCATTGGTACTCGCTACCAAAACCTGGATCCGAACCTTGAATGCCGCTCATTTTCGGCGTTATTGGCACAAAGTACCTCAACCGACCTCAGTTGGGCCACGGTCAGTCCAGATGACTACGCCACGATCTTTTATACCTCTGGGTCGACCGGTCATCCCAAAGGCGCGGTATCCTGCCATCGAAATATCATGAGCGCCCTGTTCTCCTGGGAGCTCGATCTCGCAGCACGGCAATTAGAATTAGGCGTCTCACCACCGCCGGCAACCGAGCAACCCGCGACCCTACTGGCCGTGCCTTTGTTTCATGCAACCGGATCGCATGGTGTGTTTCTGCAATCCTATCGCGCCCAACGCAAGATGGTTTCGATGTATCGCTGGGACCCCATGCAGGCGGTTCAACTGATTGGCGCGGAACGCATTACCTCCTTTGTTGCACCGGCCGCGATGACCGGCGATCTCATTGAAGCGGGCAAACAATCTAAAGCCGACCTCAGCAGCCTATTATCGGTGGGCGGCGGTGGCGCACCCCGGGCGCCCGCTCAGGTTAAGAATATTCCCGAGACCTTTAAGCACGCCCAACCCAGTACGGGTTGGGGCATGACCGAAACCAATGCCATCGGCACCGGCATCGGCGGTGAAGACTACCTGTTGCGACCCGCAAGCTCTGGCCGGTGTTCCGCCGTACTCGACATGCTAATTGTCGATGATACTGGCAAACCCCTGCCTGCCGGAGCACGCGGGGAGTTGCGTATTCGAGGCGCATCGGTGATTGACGGCTATTGGATGCGACCTGAAGCCAATGCGGAAGCCTTTGAAGATGGCTGGCTCAAAACCGGTGATGTGGCTTACTTAGATGATGAAGGCTATCTCTTCATCGTTGACCGAATCAAAGACCTAGTCATCCGGGGCGGAGAGAATATTGGCTGCGCCGAAGTCGAAGCCGCACTTTTAGCACTTGATCCAGTACTTGAGGCCAGTGTCTACGCCGTACCCGATGCGCGCTTGGGCGAGGAAGTCGGTGCGACCCTCTATACTCAGGGCGATTTGGACATCACTCAAATCCAGGCCGAACTCGCTGAACACATCGCGAAATTTAAGATCCCCCGATACATTCACCTCGAGGCAAAGCCTCTGCCTCGAATCGCCTCTGGTAAGATCGACAAGCGCACTTTAAGGGCGAGCGCCGCCGCCCGATTAGGTCTCACAAGCGAGCCGGTTTAATCTTCGTCGACAGAAAGCTGTTAATATAGCGCCGTTTAAACGCGAGTCATTGTCCTATGCAAACGCATCAAATTTCCAACTTATTCAGTACGGACCCGCCGCTCGGTCAAAGGGTTCAAGTTCAAGGCTGGGTGAGGACCAAACGAGACTCAAAAGCGGGGTTCTCATTCGTTGCGGTACACGACGGATCGAGCTTTGATCCGATTCAGGCAGTCATCCCATCAACCCTTACGAATTACACAACCGACGTTCTAGCACTGTCTACGGGCTGTTCGGTCACCATCATCGGCGAACTCACCGCCTCCGAAGGCCGCGGTCAAGCGGTAGAGATTCAGGCTGAGTCCGTTTTTGTTCACGGTTGGGTCGATGATCCAGAAACCTATCCCATTGCTAAAAAGCGCCATACCTTCGAATACCTTCGGACGGTCGCCCACCTGCGCCCCAGGACCAATACCTTTGGGGCCATTACCCGCGTGCGAACGGTCTTAGCCAATGCCATCCACAATTATTTTTTCCAATCCGGTTTTCATTGGATTAACACCCCGTTAATCACCGCCAGCGACTGTGAAGGTGCTGGCGAATTGTTTCGAGTGAGCACCTTGGACCTGGTTAATCAAAAAGACGTGAGCTTTGCGGATGATTTTTTTGGCAAAGAAGCCTTTCTGACCGTTTCTGGGCAATTGAATGTCGAGGCCTATTGCCTTGCTATGAGCAAAGTCTATACCTTTGGTCCAACCTTTCGAGCTGAAAACTCCAACACCTCCCGCCATCTGGCTGAGTTCTGGATGGTTGAGCCCGAAATTGCCTTTGCCGATCTCTCAGACAATGCCGATCTAGCCGAAGCCCTGCTCAAACACTGCTTGAGTGCGGTACTCGAGCACTGTCAGCAGGACATCGATTTCTTCAATGAGCGGGTTGATCCGACCGTGCGAAGTCGTCTTGAAACCCTCGTCCGGGAGCCTTTCGCGCGCATGTCGTATTCTGAAGCCATCACAATCCTTGAGCGCTCCGGGCAAAAATTCGACTTCCCAGTCGCCTGGGGCCGAGACCTTCAAAGCGAGCACGAGCGTTTTCTTGCCGAGACCCACGTCGGTCGACCGGTCGTCCTATTAGATTACCCAAAAGGCATCAAGGCCTTTTATATGCGCCTCAATGATGACGGTAAAACCGTCGCGGCGATGGATGTTTTAGCGCCTGGTATTGGCGAAATCATTGGCGGTAGTCAGCGCGAGGAGCGCTTAGAGGTCCTCGACGCAAGAATACCGGATGAGGCGATGCGCGCGAGTTTATGGTGGTATCGAGATCTCAGACGTTATGGCACGGTGCCCCATGCCGGCTTTGGCTTGGGCTTTGAGCGACTGCTGAACTACGTGACGGGCATGGACAATATCCGAGATGCTATCCCATTTCCGAGAACCCCCGGTCACGCTGAGTTTTAAGCCTCACCCGCCCATCATCATTTTCCAGGTCTCGGGATCCTTGATCTTAAGATAGGTATTGCTGCGCTTTGTTTCGCCCATCGTGGCATGGGGCACCGCGCTGTAATTATGGCCCGGCAACAGCAAGGTGTCGTCCGGCAAGCTCGCCAACCGTTGCAAACTGCGAAACATATCGTCGGGGTTGGAGCCCGGCAGATCGACCCGCCCGCAGCCATCAATAAAGAGCGTATCACCCGAAATTAATGTGTTTTTAACCCGAAAACATTGCGAGCCGGGGGTGTGACCCGGGGTGTGCAAAAACTCAATTTCAATATCACCGACCTTCAGCTTTTGGCCTGAGGTCACCTTCTTAATATCCGTGTCCGAAATACCCGTAACTTTCTTCACGCCTGCGGCTTCATGCTCATTGGCATAAATCGGCACGCTATGATGTTCGAGCAGGCGACTCACGCCCTCAACCGTATTCTGCCCAAAACTGCCGCCGCAGTGATCCGGGTGATAATGGGTCAATAAAGCGCCGGTCAATTTGTAGTCACGCGCCTCAATCATGTCCAATAATCCTAAAATATCCCAAGCAGGATCCACAATAACCACTTCTCGGGTCAAACGGTCCCCAATCAAATAGGCAAAGTTCTGCATGGGCCCGATTTGGATTTGCTCGACAATCAACTGCTCAGCAACTTGCATGCTAGGCCTCCTTATTCGACTGCGGCGGTGACGGCAATTTCTACCTTCAGCGCAGGCACTACGAGCTTCGACTCAACACACGCCCGGGTTGGCGACGACCCAGGCGCAACCCAAGCATCCCAAACCTCGTTGAATTCAGAAAAATCGTTAATGTCAGACAACCAGATTTGGGCCGTTAATAACTTGGTTTTATCGGTACCCGCATCCGTCAACAATTGATCGATCTCTGAGAGAATTTCCTGCGCCTGTTCACTAACCGCCCCACCGGCGGTTTGCTTGGCAACCTGACCGGCGGTGGTCAACAGACCCCCATAGACCACGGCCTGACTCATCCGCTGGTTGGCTTTTATCCGCTTAATTTCCATTTTGGTGTCCTTTTATTGCGCCTTACTGATTTGCCCATGCTATCACGTTGTGTTGAATCTCAAAGCGAGGCTGCGGCCAACAAAGTCCGGCAAGGTGCAAACGTGCGACGATGATGCGGGGTTAATCCAAGCTCGATCAGCGCAGCGCGATGTTTTAAAGTGGGGTAGCCCTTGTGCGCCGCAAAGCCATAGCCCGGATATTCTGAATCCAGGGCAACCATCTCGGCATCCCGCGCCACTTTAGCGATGATCGAGGCCGCCTGAATCGCGCCCACAAACTGATCCCCTTTTATGATCCAGCGACCGATGCAGGGCAAATCGGGTAACCGATTACCATCAACCAAGGCTAACTCTGGGAGCGCTTTTAAACCGTCGAAAGCCCGGGTCATGGCCAACAAACTCGCTTGCAATATATTGAGCGCATCGATTTCATCGACCTCAGCCCGCCCAAGAGCCCAACTGACAGCCCTTTGTTTAATACCCGCATCCAAATGATTGCGTTGACGTTCCGACAAGGCCTTGGAGTCCTTTAGCCCCTCGATGGGATGAACCCGGTCAAGGATGACAGCCGCCGCAACCACAGGCCCAGCAATGGGCCCACGACCCACTTCATCCAAACCGGCAATCCTCAACCCCATCATGCGTTTTGTCGACTCGCTGCCATCGCAATAATCGGTTGCGCCGCCTGGACCCTAAGATCGCCTTTCAGGGATTCGTGGATCGCGTCATAGGCCGTTTGCAGTCGTACTGGCTCGGCTTGATCCAAAACCCGTTCCAGAGCTGCTGCCAAATTAGGGCCGGTTACCTCATCCTGAATGTACTCCTCAACCAGTGCCTGCCCCGACAAGATATTCGGCAGTGCGAAATGCTGCGTCTGCACCAACTTTGAAACCAGCCAATAGGTCATCGAACCCAACCGGTAAGCCATGACCATAGGCTTTCTCAACAGCATCGCTTCGAGGGTTGCGGTGCCCGAATTCACCATGACGGCGTCACTGGCGGCCATTACGGTTAACGAATTGCCAACTTGGATCTGGATCGGACCTTTGAATCCGGTCTGTAGAATCCATTGTTGAATTTCTTGCGATCTCGATGCATTGGCCGCGGCAACGATAAACCGAACGGACCGGGTTTTAGACAATTGATCGGCTGCCGCTAAATAGGCCGGCATCATGGATGCGACTTCACTGCGCCGACTGCCCGGTAAGAACGCAATCACCTGCTCTGATGGCGCAACACCCAGTGCGCGGCGCGCCGTTGCATTTCGGTCCAGGCGATCGTGATCCTGAATCAGTTGAGCCTTTGGGTGACCGACAAAGCGCACCGGAATATCGTGCTGCTCATAGATTTCGGTCTCAAACGGATAAAGGGTTAACATCAGGTCAACCCGGCGCTTGATCGAATGAATCCGGCCCTTGCGCCAAGCCCAAACGGATGGGGACACATAATGCACAGTGGGAATCTGAGCGCGTTTGAGCAAGCCCGCCAAGAGCAAATTAAAAAAGTTAAAATCAATGCCAATAAAGGCAGAGGGCTTCAGTCGCAGACAGCGGCGGCGCAGGGTCCAGATCATGGTAACAAGCGTGGGCAACTTCCGTAACGGTCCAATAAAACCATTAACGGACAAAGCCTCGATATCGAACCAAGCGTTTAGGCCCGCCGCTTGCATTAACGGCCCGCCAACCCCTGAGAACTGAGCAGTGGGCTGTTCCGCAAGGATCGCCGCCATCAATTCCGCACCAAGCGCATCGCCGGATGGCTCACCCGCAATGATGACATAGTGGCCCACCGACTGGGCTGCCATTTTTTCGGTCAACTCACTTTCTGTTCGGCGCAGGTCAACAAGGTCGAGCAGGCCAATCGATCACCAACAAAGGCCTTGCCTTGGGCTTTCATCCAATGGGTTCTAAGATTAATAATGTCAACTTCCAGTCGCATTTGATCCCCGGGGACCACGGAGCTTTTGAACTTCGTTTTATCGGTTCCAGCCAAGTAGTAGATATACCCATCATTGAGCGTTCTATCACGAGATGAAAATGCCAAGATTCCGGCAGCTTGCGCGAGCGCTTCCACAATCATGACGCCTGGGAAAACCGGCGAATTGGGGAAATGACCGGTAAAGACCTGCTCGTTGATCGTGACATTTTTAATGCAAACAATTCTCTTGCCGCCAACAATTTCGATCACTCGATCAACCAACAAAAAAGGGTATCGATGGGGCAATAATTTCCAGATATCCGTTATTTCCATAACCGCTCCATTGACGAACACGATGGGGTAAAGCGTTCGAATAATTAGGGGAAACGATCTATCGACCGTTACTAAGTCTCTAGTTTGCGCAGTCGCTTATAAAGATCATCGAGTTTCCTAAATAGCACCACATTGCGCTTCCACTGCCTGCTCGGCATTAATCCGGTACCAGAACTGTATCGTCCTGACTGGGTAATGGATTGCGTAACAAGACTCATCGCCGTGATTTCAACTCGATCCGCAATCACCAGGTTATCAATGATGCCCACCGCACCGCCAATCATACAAGAACGTCCAATTCGGGTGCTCCCTGCAATCGCGGTGGCACCGGATATTACTGTATTGGCCCCTATTTTAGAGCCATGTCCAATTTGCACTTGATTATCAATCTTGACGCCATCGCCGATTTCGGTGTCCGTTAACGCGCCTCGATCAATGGTCGTACCGGCGCCGAGTTCGCAATTGTTACCAATTGTTACGCCATAAACCTGAGGAATCTTAACCAAAGTGCCGGTTTCGGGATCAAACTCAAACCCGAACCCATCAGCGCCAATAACGGCATTTGCATGAATAATACAAGCCCTGCCGATTTGAACCTGATGATAGAGCACCACATTCGCGTGAACCTGAGAACCCGCGCCGATGCCCACGTTTTCCCCAACGACCACACCGGATCCCAAGGAAACCCCGGCGCTCAGAACAGCGCCCGCTCGCACAACGGTATTAGGGCCGATCGAGACACCCTCCGCGAGTTCTGCGGTTTCATGAATTTGAGCCGTTGGATGGATGTTCGGCCAAGCTTCGCTGACATCAAATATGACGGCTATTTTGGCCCAGGCCAGACGCGGTTGTTCTGCGATGAGGCCCGGCCCGGTTAGCGCATCTGCAAACTTAGGAGAAACGACGACTGCACCGGCTTTACAGTCAACCAGGCGGCTTTGGTATTTGGCGCTAAACAAAAACGTGAGGTCTTCTGGACCCGCTTCATCGAGCGCCGAGATACCCGTAATTCTAACCTGCCCATCACCGACCACCGTCAGTCCAAATTGCTCACCAATCACCGCCAGGGTGGTTTCCAGCAATGGGCGTTTTATCGACAAGCCTATTACTGAGCCGTAGCAGCTTGATTCAATTTTTCGGTCACTTTGCGAGTGACGTCATAGAGATCACCGACATATAAAGCCGCACCTCGAGGCAAAATCATGTCGTAGTCGTTCTCTAAAACCAGCTCCTCAATCGCCTTACGCACCTTTTCTTCGGTCCCTAAAAACAGTTCACTCTGGCGGGCAGCAACTTCTTTTTGAAGCTTTTGACGCTGATAAACAAAGTCATTATTGAGTGATTCGATCTCCTGTTGGACCCGACGTTTTTCATCATCGCTCATCACATCAGCGTCTTTTTGCATTTTCTGCAAAAGCTCAGCGGCTTCTGTTTGAATTTTCTTAATGGTGTCTTCGTCAGTTCTGAACTCTTCCTGCAGCTGCCGCAGCAACTTTTGGGCAGCTTCCGATCCCGCGACGGCTCGATCAACATCGACCACAGCAAGTTTCATTTCTGCCTGAGCAGTAAGGGCGCCGAATGAGGTCGCCGCCAACACCAAAACCAGGCTCATTAATTTGTTAAATCGCACAACGCATCTCCTTGGCACAACTGATTTTATCAGCGTTTTTTTCAAAATTCTGATCTTTGACGCTAGACCAGGTTGATTGCAACCCGTCCCGTACTTTCAGGGTAACACTTCGGGTCGCAGATAGTGTCATAACCTGGACCCGGATTCAAATATTTAGACTACTGAGTGATTAAAAAGTTCGCCCTAATTCGAACTGAAACGATTCGCTCTCATCCCCATCGCGTCGATTAAACGGATAGGAAATCGCAAAGCTTATGGGCGCAAAACCCGTAATCCAGGTCACTGCAAAACCAGCGGAGTAGCGCAACTCCCCCTCTGAAGGGTCAAGGCAATAGACCGCAATATCTGGACAGTTGGTATTAAAGACGTTGCCCGCATCGATGAAGATCGCCGACTTTAACTGGCGCTGATCCTCAACGAAGGGCAATGGAAACAGAATTTCAGCACTCGTCTCAATCAACAAATTGCCGCCAAGCGGGTCCGGTTCTCCATACTGATCATTCGGCGATCGCGTAGTCCTCGGCCCAAGCGTATTGCTCTCGTACCCTCGAACCGATCCCATTCCGCCAGCATAGAAATGCTTATAAAACGGGTAAGTCTCGGTCCCACCAAAGGTGCCGCCATAACCAAGATCAGTTCTAAGCCGGAGTGTAAACAGTTTGGTCAGCGGGAAAAAGATCTGACCAGAATAATTAACTCGGTAGAATTCGAGCTGACTGCCCGGCACCGTCGCTTCAAAAGACAAGGTTTGGGCCCGCCCCGCCGTCGGTAAGAGACCACGATTTAAAGCGGACATCGTGTAAGCCGCTGACACCGTCAGGAGCGTAAAAGCGTTGCCCTCTTTTGACAAAAAGCGCGAAATTTCTTGGGATGGGTAGATCCCTTCTTTGATATTGGTGTTTTCAGCACCAACTGAAAAGTTGACCCTAGAAACCTCATTAATCGGGTAACCAAAATTAACCGTCGTGCCCAACGAATCCGTTGAGAAGCGGGCGATATTGCGTTCGTCGTAGGAGGTACTGCGATAGAAAATCGAGTACCCGCGACTCACGCCATCCACCGTAAAATACGGATCAAAAAACGACAGGTTGTAGGACGTTTGATAGGAGCTGCGGTTAATGGACACATTAAACGAGTTCCCGGAGCCGAACACATTGGACTCCTGGTAAGACAATCCTAGGATCGCGCCAAAGTCCTGCGCGTAGCCAAAGGTTGCCGAGATCGCACCCGATGGTTGTTCTTCAACCGTATATTCAACATCAATTTGGTCTTCAACACCGGCAACCGCAGGCGTTTCGACATTGACTTCTTTAAAGAAGCCGAGTCGCTCGAGCCTGACTTTGGAGGCTTCAATGTACGCATTCGACGCCCAGCCGCCTTCCATCTGCCGGAGTTCTCGGCGCAACACCTCATCCTGGGTCAAGGTATTACCTCGGAAGGAAATTCGGCGCACGTAGGCTCTGTTACCTGCGTCCACAAAGAATCGAACCACCACGGTCTCGCCGTCTTCTGATAAGGCTGGATTACCCGTTGCACTCGAGAAGGTATAGCCGGCGTTGCCCAAAATCATCTCGATCCGCTCTTCCGAGGCGGTCATCAGCTCCCTTGAATAGATCTGACCTTCCCGCGACAGGATGAGTTGTCGAATTGAAGCTTCAGGGATATCGTGGAGTTCGCCGGAAATTTCGACCTGGCCCACCTTAAATTGTTGGCCCTCTTTCACATTAATGGTGATGTAAACATCTTCCATATTGGGCGCAATGGCGACTTGGGTCGACTCAACCACAAAATTTAGATAGCCGCGATCCAGATAGTAAGACTCAAGGCTTTCTAAATCCCCCTTCAGTTTTTCTCGAGAGTACTGGGCATCCTTGGTATAAAAAGATAAGAGGCTGGGCAATTGCAGCTCGAAGAGTTCTCTTAGGGTTTTATCATCAAAAACACGATTGCCCACGATATTAATGTGTCGAATGCCGGACACACTGCCTTCATCCACCTCAATTTTGATCCCCACGCGATTACGCGGCAGGTTTTCGACGTCCGTTGAGATTTTGGCGTCATACCGACCTTGGATCACGTACTGTCTTTCAAGCTCGGCCCCCATTTGATCCAAGGTGACCTTTTTAAAGATCTCGCCTTCAGATAACCCGGCGCCACTTAACCCTTCGAGCAAGGCCTCACTTTTAATGGCCTTATTACCTTCAATTTCGATGGTTTCGATCGTCGGTCGCTCACTGACGATAATCAGCAACACATTGCCATCGCGTCCAACTTTGACATCATCAAAGTTCTCGGTCCGGAATAGGGCACGAATGATCTGCCGAAGTCCCTCGTCATCGACTTCGTCACCGACATTAAAGGGGATTGCACCAAAAACCGCGCCAGCGCCGATGCGTTGCAAGCCTTCAACCCGGACATCAGAAATCACGAAGGCCTGCGCCTGGGTCACCAGGCACAGCAGTAAGGCAAAGGTGCCCAAACGAACAATAGATTTAAAAGCAGCGATCTTCACAGTAGCCCAATCATAATCTGAGCAGATCATTATAGAAGGCTAGCATCATGATTCCTACAAGAAAGACCATTCCAATCTGTAATCCCCAAGTTTGTATTCGCTCTGAGACGGGCTTGCCTGTCAACCCTTCTATAAAAAAGTAAAGCAGATGGCCACCATCCAGCATGGGAATGGGCAATAAGTTCAGCACGCCCAGACTGATACTCACTAGGGCAATAAACCCTAAAAAGCTCTCTAGGCCATTGCCCGCGGTTTGATTGGCGATTTTCGCAATGGTAATCGGACCGCTTAGGTTACGGGTCGAAACCAGGCCCCGCAACATTTTACCAATACTTTCAAGGGTAAAGCGGGTCATCTCATAGGTCTTATCGATGGCCGGCAGCCAAGCCGTATAAAACGGCGCGCGGATGACCCGTTGCATTGATGCGGGCCATTGCTGAGGCCCGAGCGCAACGCCGATTCGGCCAATCGTCCCGTCAGGGGTCACCACGGCCTCGGGTGTGACCGCAAGATAGACCTCACTTTCGTCGCGTTTGACGCGCAACGCGACCGTTTTGTCCGCCCGAGCCTGCACCAGCGCCACAAAGTCCGACCAAGCACTCAAGGCAACACCGTCCGCCATCGTTATCTGATCACCGGCCTTCAAGCCAGCAATATCCGCCGGACTCCCCGGACTGATCTCTCCAAGAATGGGCGCCATAACAGGTTGCTTCAGCCTAAGGCCAAGCGCGGTTGCCGGTCTCGGTTCATCCTGGCCAGCCAAAAATCGCGCAATGGGCAAGGACGCATTTTGCAAGCCGCTCAACGGCGGGTCAGGCCGAACCACCAACTCGATTGTGCCGGTATCGCCCAAGCGATCAAACAGCGCAAGGTTCACCTCGGACCAAGTCACCGTCGGCTTACCATCAACGTTCACGATTTCAGACCCTGCTTTGAGCGCAACCCGCTCGGCTGGACTGCCGGGCAACGGCTCGCCCAAGATCGGGGCAACGCCCGAGACCCCCGCAATAAACAACAACCAATAAACAAAAAATGCCAGGATAAAATTCGCCATGGGTCCCGCACCAACGATCAGCGTTCTTTGCCACAGCGACTTGCGATTAAAAGCAAAGCGCTGCAGGTCATCGGCAACAAACGAGTCACGTTCATCCAACATTTTGACATAGCCGCCTAAGGGGATCATCGCGATGCAATACTCCGTCCCCGCAAGCGGTTCATTGCTGACGGTGCGCGGCCCATTGGCCGCGATACCCTGATCAACTTTGGGCGGCTTGCCTTGCAGACGAAATAAAACCTTGCCAAAGCCAACACTGAACCGCTCGACATGCACGCCACATTTTTTCGCGACATAAAAATGACCAAATTCGTGCACGGTCACCAATATCGAGATGGTCACAATGAGTGCCAGCACGCTTTGTAAAAATTCAATCATAGGCTTTCAGAATACGCCGGGTTAGCGCCCTTGCTTCTTGGTCACAGGTTAGGACATCACCAAGACTATTGAGTTCCGGTGTCGCCGCCACATCAACCGCAGCCTTGATCACTTCGCTGATGTTTAAAAACGACAGTCGTTCCGCCAAAAAGGCCTCAACCGCCACCTCATTGGCTGCATTGAAGGTGATCGCGAGACTCTTAGGGCCACTCGCCACCGTCCGCGCCAAACTTAATGCGGGGAATCGACTCAGTTCTGGCGCTCTGAATTCTAATGCCGTGAGCTTGCTAAAGTCCAAGGCAGCAACCCCAGCCTCGCACCGCTCTGGAAAGGCCAAGACATGCGCGATCGGCGTCCTCATATCAGGCTGACCCAGTTGCGCGACCACCGAGCCATCAACAAACTCAACCATGGAATGCACAATACTCTGTGGGTGAATCACAAACTCAATTTTTTCCGGCGGCACATCGAATAACCAGCAAGCTTCGATCAGCTCTAACCCTTTGTTCATCATAGTGGCCGAATCAACCGAGATCTTTCGGCCCATGTCCCAATTCGGGTGCCGGCACGCATCATCTGGCGTCACCCTGTGTAAATCTGCAAGGGGCGTATCGAGAAAAGGCCCCCCCGATCCGGTGAGTAAAATTCGCCGAACGCCCTTTCCCACATGGGATGATTGCCCAAGGCACTGAAAAATGGCGTTATGCTCGCTATCCACCGGCAAAAGCGTCGCATTCGACCGCGCCACAGCATCCATAAAAATTGCGCCGGCCATCACCAACGCCTCTTTGTTGGCCAATAAAATAATCTTGCCTGATTCTGCTGCAGCAAAGCTCGGCGCGAGCCCAGCGCCCCCGACGATGGCTGCCATTACGTGGGTCACCGACGGATCGCGCGCGACCTGGGCAAGCGCCGCGGTCCCGCTTAAGACTTGGGTGCTGAGTCCTAGGCTTTGAATTTTTGTGGTGAGATCTTGCGCCAACGCCTCGGTCCCGAGGACCGCAAACTCAGGCTTAAATTGTTGGCATTGGGCCAATAAAAGCTCGACGTTCTCGTTTGCTGTCAGCGCAAAGACTTGATAATCCGGCCTGGTTGCCAACACCTTGAGCGTACTTTGACCGATCGACCCGGTTGCGCCAAGAATGGTGATCCGTTTGCGGGTCATACGAGGCTATCCGTCAAATAAAGTACTCCGCAATAGACCGGTGCTGCGGAAAACAAACTGTCCAAGCGATCTAGAAAACCCCCATGGCCTGGCAGCAGTTGACTGGAATCTTTAATCCCTCGGCTTCGCTTAAACATCGACAAGGTTAAATCCCCTAAAACAGAAATAAGGCCAATGCCCACAAACAGCAGCAGCCAACCACCCTGACCCAACCCGCGGCCATCAACCGGCGGCATCATCTGCAGTGTTCCAAAGCCTGCGATCACGGCAATTACCAGCCCGCCCGCTAAACCTTCGACCGACTTACCCGGACTGACATTGGGTAACAATTTTTTTTGGCCGAACCGCCGCCCAACGAAATAAGCGCCGATATCCGCAGCCCAAATCAAAATAAACAGCAGCAGCACAAGCGTTGCGGCATCACTTTGCGCTTTCAGCCACAAAAGGCTCAGCCCGCAAGGAATGAGGGTGACGATCCCGATCAGGCCAATCACATCGGGCCTTTGCCATCGCGCTGACTGAACGGGGTATTTGACAATCAGCCACAAAGCAATGATCCACCAGACCATCGCAGCACCGAGCCAAAGCGCCAGAAGGTCGCTCGAGACGAAAAACAAGGCGCCCAAAACACTCGCATAAACAACGCGGCCTAACGGCTGAAAGCGCGCAAAATTTGCCCACTCCCAACCAGAAACCAACAGGATAACCAGTAAAAACCATTTAAAATTTGGCGCGGAAAGATAAAACAAGCCCCAGAGCGCGATCGGTGCGATCACGAGGGCGGTCAAGATTCTAGTTTTGAGCATGAGCGCTGCCGACGGGCCCTAGAGCGCCATCAAGTCGCTTTCTTTGTTGGCCAGCAGCTGATCCGCCTGCTTAATCATTTCATCTGTCAGCTTTTGGATCTGATCTTCACCTCGCCGAGCTTCGTCTTCGCTGATTTCCTTTTCTTTCAGGAAGTCTTTAACGTCATTATTGGCATCCCGGCGAATGTTTCGAACCGAAATTCGAGCATTTTCGGCGTCGGCGCGAGCAATTTTTGCCAGGTCCCGACGATTCTCTTCCGTCAGCGGCGGCATCGATATTCTAATGCTCTCACCACTACTCGAGGGATTAACCCCCAAATCAGATTTTAGAATCGCTTTTTCAATCACCGGAATCATAGCGCGCTCCCAAGGCACGATCACAAGGGATCGGCCTTCCTCAACATTCACATTCGCCATTTGTCTGAGGGGTGTTGTATTACCGTAATAGTCAACATTGACTGAATCTAAAAAGCTAGGGTGCGCCCGACCGGTTCGAATCCGAGCAAAAGCAACCTCAAGGGCAGCCAGGCTCTTCTTCATGCGCGCTTCCGCATCCTGCCTGATTTCCTCGATCATCAAAAAGTCTCCTGTGCTCTTTTAGGCACCACGAGGGTGCCCTCGCCCTCACCCACCACCGCGTTCAGCAGCGCATCTTTTTTGTCGAGCTGGAATACGCGCAGCGGCATCCCGTTATCCCGAGCTAAGCAAATTGCGGTCAGGTCCATCACCCCCAATTGCTGCTCTAAGATCTCATCATAAGTCACCGTTGTAAACCGTGTGGCGTTTGGGTGCGTGACTGGATCAGCGGAATAGATGCCATCGACTTTGGTGGCTTTCAGGACAATATCTGCATCCACTTCAATGCCGCGCAGGCAAGCCGCAGAATCTGTGGTAAAGAAGGGGTTGCCAGTGCCGGATGAAAAAATGACCACATCACCCTCGTCCAAATGCCGCATGGCAAGTCTTCGATCGTAATGTTCCACCACGCCACTCATGGGAATTGCCGACATCACAACCGTTTGAATATTGGCCCGTTCCAAAGCGTCCCGCATGGCTAAGGCATTCATGATGGTCGCAAGCATGCCCATATGATCGCCCGTTACACGATCGAGACCCGCGGCGCTGAGTTCTGCGCCCCTGAAAAGATTACCGCCACCGATTACAATACCGACCTGAATCCCAATCCCAACGAGTTGGCCAATCTCTAAAGCCGTTCGATCGAGGACTTTTGGATCAATGCCGACGCCATTCTTACCCAACGCTTCTCCGCTGAGCTTCAGTAATATTCGCTCGTATTTGGGCGTGGGTTTTTTTGAGGGCATAATCAGTCTCAGGACAGTTGTTGGGCGACCTCTGCCGCGAAATCCACTTCTTCTTTATCGATCCCTTCGCCGACTTCATAGCGCGCAAAGGCTAGAACCTGTGCATCATGCTGCTTAAGCAGCGCACTGATTTTAATATCGCTATCTTTTACAAAGGCTTGCTCGGTCAAACTAACTTCAGCGAGGAACTTTTTAATCCTGCCTTCAACCATCTTGGCAACGATATCAGCTGGCTTACCACTTTCCGCCGCCTGGGCAGTATAAATTTCACGCTCTTTATCCAAGACATCTTGGCCCGCGTCTTCCGGGGTCACCACCTGTGGATTTGCAGCCGCAATGTGCATCGCCAAATCCCGCCCCAAAACCTCATCGCCGCCTTGCAGGTGGACGAGCACGCCAATTTTACCATTGGTGTGCAAATAAGAGGCAACCTGACCTTGAAAGATTTGGCCACGACGCACACTACAGTTTTCACCAATTTTCTGCACCAGCGCTTCTCGCGTAGCCTCGAAACCCGACGCCATCAGGCTTTCGACATCACTCGACTGAGCCTCGAACATCGCCGCGGTCACCTTGTCGGCAAAATTGATGAAATTTTCATCCTTGGCCGCAAAGTCTGTTTCACAGTTCACCTCGACCATCAGGCCTTGCTGAGAACCCGTCTGAATGCGAATCAAACCATCAGCTGCTGTTCGAGAGGCTTTTTTCGCAGCCTTCATGCCACTGGATTTTCTTAAACTATCGATGGCAAGGTCCATATCACCGTCGGACTCCACCAAGGCCTTTTTACAATCCATCATGCCTAGGCCGGTGCGCTCTCTCAGCTCCTTGACCATCGCTGCTGTCACTGCCGCCATATCCGTTCCTTAATTTTCTTCTCAAAAAAAGCGATCTCAATGACCGCTTTCGATTGGTTCTATTTTAGCGCTCGCCTTCTCGAATTCATCGAGTTTAGGCGGGCTTATCTTCTTCCGGCGCCGGATCCACAGTAACCGCTTCTGGCGCAGCTTCTATCGTAGTCGAAGCATCGGCTGCCGGCGCCTCAACGGCCCCAGGTTCCGCCGCGGCGACCACAGGCTCAACCTCGACAGCCTCAAGTGCAACCGCTGCCTCTGGGGCTGCGACGGCGTCTTCTGAAACTTCAACAAAGTCGCTCTGAACCACGTTGGATTGGCCTTTGGCTTCTAAAATAGCATCCGCAAACGTGCTCATGAACAACCGAACCGACCGGATCGCATCATCATTACCCGGTATCAAATAATCCACATTGTCTGGATTGCTATTCGTGTCAACGATCGCAACAACCGGAATGCCCAAGGTTTTGGCTTCCGTCACAGCAATCCTTTCATGATCTACATCGACAATAATAATGACATCAGGCAGCCCGCCCATGTTCTTGATCCCGCCGAGGCTGCTTTCGAGTTTTTCGAGTAGGCGCTGACGCGTTAAGGCTTCATGCTTAGTCAGTTTCGTGAAGGTACCATCGGTACTTTGTTCTTCAAGATCACGTAGTCGTCGAATGGACTGACGAATGGTTTTGTAGTTCGTCAACATACCGCCTAACCAGCGTTTATCGACATAGGGCATGCCACACCGCGACGCTTCTTCTTTGATGATTTTGCTGGCGCTACGCTTGGTACCGACAAACAGCACTTTGTTCTTTTTGGCCGCAAGCGCGCCAACGAACGCCAACGCTTCTTCAAACGCCGGGACAGTTTTCTCTAGGTTGATAATATGTATATCGTTTCGAGCACCAAAAATAAATTCACCCATTTTAGGGTTCCAATACCGCTTTTGATGTCCGAAATGGACGCCTGCTTCTAGCAGTTCCCGCATGCTGACTTGAGCCATGATGTCTCCAATTGTATGGGTTAGGCTTCCACACATCCCAAGTTGCAACCCGAAGGCACCCGCAACCCGTGTCGATGTGTGTGCTGATTTAAGATGAGGGCACTTACCGCCATCCCTAATTTACGTTTCCGCGGCGCGCTTTATACCATATTTGACGCATTAAACCAATGATTTAGCCTGCCATGGGGCGAGTCGCCTGCTATACTCTCCCGGCGTAGAAGGAGGCAATTGTGGTTAACATCAAAACGGCAGCAGAGATTGAGAAAATGCGCATTGTTGGCGCTTTGGCGGCTGAGCAGCTGGAAATGATCGCCGCCTACATCACCCCAGGCGTCAGTACCGGTGAACTTGATCGTATTTGTCACCGCTATACCATCGACCAGCAAAAAGCCACGCCAGCACCTCTTAACTATCGGGGATTTCCGAAATCCATCTGCACCTCTGTGAACCATGTTGTCTGCCACGGCATCCCATCGGATGAAAAAATTCTAAAAGATGGCGATATTATTAATATCGATGTCACTCTTATAAAGGATGGCTTTCATGGCGATACCAGCAAAACGTTTGTTGTCGGCAATGGCACGGTTCGTGGCGAGCGATTGGTTCAAACCTGCAAACAGAGCCTGAATCTCGGCATCGCGGCCGTTAAACCTGGGGCTCAACTCGGGGACATTGGCGCGGCGATTCAGAGTTTTGCCGAAAAACATCGCTTTTCAATTGTGCGGGAGTACTGCGGTCACGGCATCGGCCGCGTCTTTCACGACGAGCCCCAGGTCCTGCATTACGGGCGGGCAGGCACGGGCATGACGCTAAAACCGGGTATGATCTTTACCATTGAACCGATGATTAATGCCGGCAAGGCCGCTGTTAAACTACTTCCGGATCAATGGACCGTCGTTACGAAAGACCATCAATTAACGGCGCAGTGGGAACACACCATCTTGGTAACTGACACCGGCTATGAAATCCTGACCCACCGCAGTGACGATGACCTTCCTCGAGTCGGTTAGCCCCGACCTAGACGCATTAGCCCAGTCGGTTTCTGCCAGCAAGACCCCGCTACCGCTGTTAAAGTCTGCGCTGGCTGATTTCCGAGCACATCAGCACACGGCGTTCGAAAGCGGGGCGAGTGTTACCCAGCTGATTACAGCGCGAGCCGCTTTTGTTGATCATATCCTGAGACTCTGCTGGCACCGGTTCAGTTGGGATGAAAATCTATCCAGCCTGAGGAAAAACCGCATTTCCTTGGTCGCCGTTGGCGGTTACGGTCGCGGCGAGCTACTACCCAATTCAGACATTGACTTACTGATCCTCATCGAGCGCGCCAATGCCCAACAACACAGCTCCAATATTCAATCCTTTCTTGCCCTACTTTGGGATATCGGCCTAGAAGTTGGGCACAGCGTTCGGTCAGTCAAAGAGACCCTTCAGCAAGCAAAGCAAGATGTAACCGTCATGACCGCCTTGCTCGATACGAGGGGGGTTTGTGGAACCCCCTATCTCCTTCAACAGCTGCGCTTAAAGCTACGGACCAAAACCGGCTGGAAGACCGCAAGCTTCTTCCAAGCCAAATATGACGAACAGCAGGATCGCCATGCCAAGTCCAACCACACCGAATACAGCCTCGAGCCCAATCTAAAAACGGCGCCGGGCGGGCTGCGGGATGTCCAGACCATCTTGTGGATTGCCCAGTTTCATCACCAAACCAGCGCGCTTAACGCTTTGGTAGACGCCGCATTTTTAGAACCCGAGGAGGCCGACAAGCTCATTGATGCCCGCGGATTTCTTTGGAAAGTTCGCTTTGTGCTGCACGACCTACTGGGTCGAGATGAAAATCGGCTGTTCTTCGACAATCAAAGAAAAGTAGCCCATGCGTTAGGCTACCGTGATGGCGCGCAGCTCGCGGTTGAGCAATTCATGCAAGATTACTACCGGTTTGCGAAATCCGTCAGCACGATCAATGAAATTATCTTGCAAGATTTCGACGAACAGGTGGTTCAGGTTGGCAGGCGGACCCAACCCGTCCAAATCAACGAACGCTTTCAGTCAAACAATCACTACTTGGAAGTCACCCGCCCGGACGTTTTCGAGCGAAATCCCGAAGCGTTACTTGAGATGTTCGTCATCCTCGGCGAGACGCCAGAGCTCAAAGGCATTCGAGCGGGCACGATTCGACAGGCACAAACCTCGGCCGCTCAAATTGATGATGTCTTTAGAGGCAGTGACATTGCGACAACCTTATTTTTGGATCTGCTCCGCGTTGAGCACCATCTTTTTTCGCAGCTCAGACGCATGAACCGCTATGGCATTCTGGGCGCCTATCTGCCCGAATTTGAACGGGTTGTTGGGCAAATGCAGTTCGATTTATTTCATATCTACACAGTGGATGCGCATACCTTGCAGGTCGTTCGCAATATGCGCCGGTTCCGCTATAAAAATCAGCAGCAACAGTTCCCAATCGCGGCACACATCCATCATCGTTTGCCGAAAATTGAGCTGCTCTATATCGCTGGCTTTTTTCATGATCTTGCAAAGGGCCAAGGGGGCGATCATTCAGAATTGGGAATTGAAATCGCCAGCGCCTTTTGTGCCCGCCATCAATTGGGTACTTGGGACACTAATTTGGTTTGCTGGCTGGTCAAAAACCACCTTCTGATGTCCACCACGGCCCAACGCAAGGACATTTTTGACCCAGATGTGGTCCGGGACTTTGCGGAACAAATGGGCGATCAGGTTCGGCTGGACTATCTCTATGCCTTGACCGTTGCGGACATCAATGCCACCAACCCAACCCTGTGGAATAGCTGGCGCGATTCCTTGATGAGCCAACTCTACCTGGAGACCAAACGGGTTCTCCGGCTGGGTGTTGACAATATGATCGATCGAGACGACTACTTGACCCAAGTGCAAGTGCGCGCAAAAGCCAAACTGTTGGCCAAGGGCATCACCAGCGACCGTGTGAGCGCCCTGTGGGCAGGGTTAGACGACGACTACTTCCTTCGAGAATCGGAACTCAACATCATCACCCATACCGAGTCTATAAATGTTTATGATCCAGCAACGGGTCCCCTCATCCTCATCGAAGATAACCAATCGCGACTCACGACCGATTCAGGGGTGACTCACATTTTTATCCACCTGCCATCGGATAAACCGCTGTTTTTCGCCATTGTGTCCGCCTTTGACCACCTTGGCATGAACATTGTCGATGCTCGAATACCCGGCAACACCAAAGGCCGAACGGACTACACCTTTGATGTGCTCGAAATGCAACCGGTAGGCCAGCTGGGCCGTGAAAACAGACCGAACATTGTTCGCCAAACCATTAACCAGGCCATCGAGGCCGGGGATGATTTTAAAGTTGCCGCCCGTCGAACGCCGAGAATTCTAAAGGAATTCAATCATCGAGCCCAAATTTCGATCGACACCCGCGCCAACGAAACCTTCACGGTGCTTGAAGTGGTTGCCGCAGACCGCCCAGGTTTACTGGCAAAGCTTGCTCGAGTGTTTCATGCCCACCATATCCAAATTCAGGCCGCTAAAATTACCACCCTCGGCGAACGCGTAGAGGACGTCTTCCACATTGTCACAGCCAATGGCTTGCCCATGAACGACCCTGAAGCCGTTGACCAACTCTCAAAATCGATTCAAGTCGAACTCGACCAACACATCCAAAGGGTTTCTGCATGAACCCCAATTTAGCCCGACTAAACCCTTATCCCTTTGATCGGCTGAATCAATTATTACAGACGGTTACGCCGGCTGATCAACGTTTTATTTCTTTAGCGATGGGGGAGCCTCAGCATGAACCGCCCGAGTTTCTCATCGATTTTTTAAAACAAGGCGACATGGCCAAGCAAAGCCTAAAGACCTATCCGCCGACCAAAGGCACCAACGAACTTCGGCAGGCCATCGCGGGATTTCTTCGCCGCCGTTTTGCACCGGCTCATCCTGATCCTGATCATCAGATCCTCCCTGTTAACGGTACGCGCGAAGCCTTATTTGCTGTCGCGCAAGCTTTGAGCCGACCCCAAGCAAAACCGCTAACCTTGCTGCCAAACCCCTTTTATCAAATTTATGAAGGCGCCGCGCTACTCGCGGGCACAACACCGCAATATCTGTCTTGTCCTGCCAGCAACGATTTCAAACCCAATTTTGACGACATCGATGCCGATACTTGGCAGCGCGTCGGCATGGTCTACCTGTGCAATCCTGGCAACCCGCATGGTGGCTTGATGACAGAGCAAGACCTCCAAACCCTTATTCGCACCGCGATAGAACATGATGTGATCCTGATCGCTGATGAGTGCTACTCTGAAATTTATGCCGACGAAGCAGCGCCGCCGGTCGGCCTCCTGCAGGCCGCAGCCGCCATGGGTAATACAGACTTCAAACAGTGCCTTGCCTTTAACAGTCTTTCAAAGCGCTCGAACCTGCCTGGATTACGTTCAGGCTATGTCGCGGGCAACGCAGACCTGATTCGACAATTTTTGCTTTACCGAACCTACCATGGCAGCGCCATGCCGGTGCATGCTCAAAAATTGAGTACGCTGGCTTGGTCAGACGAACGACACGTCATCGAAAATCGCGCCCTGTATCGGACTAAAACAAAAGCGTTCGTACAAACACTTGCACCGGTTTGGCCCATCACGCCGCCTGCTGCAAGCTTCTACTTGTGGCCCGAAACACCAATTGATGATGAGCAATTTACTCAGAATCTAATGCAATCGTGCAACATCAAAGTTTTACCGGGCCAATATTTATCTCGAACTGTCGACGGCGTGAATCCTGGCGTGGGACGCGTTCGAATTGCACTGGTCGCTGAGCAATCCGACTGCATTGAAGCGGCCGAACGAATTAAAGTTTGTTTTCAGGATCTTGGCTGAAAATTCAGATCAAACCGGTCATAATCCTGCCTTTTCGCAGCAAATGCCCCACCTTTTGGAGACCTTATGTTCAGTATTGGAATTGGTATCGGGACACAAAACAAATCAAACGCCTGGCTCGAAGTCTTCTATCCTAGGCCCCTGCTGCATCCTAGCCCTGAATTGATCCAAGGCTTAGGCCAATTGATTGATTTAGCAGGCAACGAAGGCACGCTCGCGCTCGATGAGGCCACCCGATCGGCTTTGTGCGCCGTCATGGAACAACCTGACCAACTGGCATTGCTCGAGACCCTTAAAGACAGTCAAAAGCCTTGCGTCCTGACTTGGTTAAAAATCGATGGGCCCATTGAATCGACCCCCGCAGCCTATCTAAAACTTCATTTGCTATCTCATGGTTTGACGCGACCTAACAGCCTCAACCTGGAGGGCATTTATGCCGCACTGCCCAATATCGCTTGGACCTCAGATGGCCCAATGGATTTATCAGAGTTGCCCGACGCGATGTTATTAGCCCGGCTCGCAGGGCGTCATTTAGAGGTCACAAGCTTGGATAAATTTCCCAAGCTCACCAACTATGTGACGCCTGAAGGCGTCCGGATCGCCGATTCAGCAAGAGTGCGTCTGGGCGCTTATCTTGGCGCTGGCACCACCGTGATGCACGAGGGTTTCGTCAATTTCAATGCCGGGACGGAAGGTCCTAACATGGTCGAAGGCAGAATCTCACAAGGCGTCTTTGTGGCAAAAGGCTCCGATCTCGGCGGCAGTGCATCAACTGCCGGCACCCTCTCAGGCGGTGGTAATCATGTCATTTCCATCGGCGAGGATTGTTTAATCAGCGCAAATGCCGGGACCGGCATCTCCCTTGGGGATCGTTGCACCATTGAAGCCGGGCTGTATATTACGCCGGGCACTCAGGTCAGCTTGCTGGATGAGCAAGGTGACCTCGTCAAAACGCTGAAAGCGCGCGAACTCAACGCTCAAAACGATTTGCTGTTTATCCGCCACTCTCAAACGGGTGTCGTGCAGTGCCGAACCAATCGCCAGGCCATCGCTTTAAATGCCCAACTCCATCAGCACAACTAACGCCATGACGAAACCCTTCCCAAGCACTGATGACACTGAGACTTTGGCTCTGGCGCAGGCGCTGATTAAAAAACCCTCTGTGTCGCCAGAGGATGGCGGCTGTCAGGTGCTCATGATCGAGCGTTTGGCCGCAGTGGGCTTCGACATCACGCCCATGCCCTTTGCCGATGTCGAGAATTTTTGGGCACTCAAGGACAGTGGCATCCCAGGGCCAACCTTGGTTTTCGCAGGCCACACGGACGTTGTCCCGGCCGGACCACTGGCGGAATGGGCCTACCCCCCTTTTGAACCCACGGTTTCAGACGGCTGGTTATATGGTCGTGGCAGCGCCGATATGAAATCGGCCTTGGCGGCGATGATCGTCGCCTGTGAGCGATTCATCAACCAACAAATCGCATTCACCGGTAAAATCGGCTTCCTGATCACCAGCGATGAAGAGGCCGCGGCGACGAATGGCACAACGCGCGTTATGAAATCATTGGCCGACGCTAACCTTCATTTCGATTACTGCATTGTAGGGGAACCCTCGAGTGCCCAACAATTGGGCGATATGATTCGCGTTGGTCGTCGCGGCTCGTTGAATGCCCATCTGGTTGTTCGAGGCAAATCAGGTCATGTGGCTTACCCAGACACGGTCATTAATCCAATTCATAAGGCTATGCCGGCAATTGGCGCCTTATCTTGCAAGCAATGGGACCAAGGCAATGAATTCTTCCCGCCAACCACCTTTCAAGTCTCTAACTTCAATGCTGGTGTGGGCGTCCAAAATGTCGTCCCAGGTGAAGCCCATATTGATTTCAATTTTCGGTACTCGACCGCGTCAACCCAGACGGACCTGATGCTTAAAACGGAAACGATCTTGAAGGACCATGGGCTCGAATTCGACATCCAATGGTCTCTTTCAGGCGAGCCGTTCTTGACCGAGAAAGGCCCCCTCATCGACGCAGCCGTTGCAAGCTTGCTGGCGATTACGGGTCAGAAGGCGATACGCTCGACCGGTGGCGGCACCTCGGATGGCCGGTTTATCGCCCCTTATGGCATTCAAGTTATTGAACTGGGCCTCGTCAATGAAACCATCCATAAAATCAATGAGCGGGTTCGCGTTGGGGATCTTGCCGTGCTCACCAATATTTATTCTGATCTAATCTTTCGTCTATTGAGCCGCCATGACTGAGCCGCGCTATCCTGATCTTGAAATTTACATCAAGGCGCCTGACCTGGACCTGGTTGCTGATGCAATTCAGTCAATTTTGTGTCCCATTACCTGGTCCAAAACACCTAGCCTCTATCAGGGTCTTGCGACAACGGCGCAGGGCAGCAGCGAGGTGATCCTCCAAACCAGGGCCTATAAAGCCTTCACCAGCATCTGGCTCAAGGTCAACATCTCGAACTGGGAAACCGATCTTGATTTTGCGCTTGCGCTGAGCGCTCAGTTGCCCAACGAAATTCGAGCAAGCATTGATTCCTGGCAGGAGCAAGAACCCGCGACGCCTGATTTGTGGTGGCGCATCCAAGATGGCCTACTAAAGCAAGTCCAATGGGGCTAATTCGTTGGGGAATGGTGGTGCTTGCAACCCTGAGCGTTGCCTTGATTGCCACCGTTTGGTTTCTGCCCGCAAGCCTCATTTGGCGATTGATTGAGCCGAATCTATCGCTTGATCAAGATGTGCGCGTTGCCCTGCCACGGGGGTCCTGGCGGCAAGGCCATATGCTGGTCCAGTTTCGAGGATTTCCGCCATCACGGGTATCTTGGCAAGCGGATTGGCCAAGTTTCATTGACGACTCACTGGCCTTGACTCAAACGGTCAGCCTTGCCGGCTCAGGGCATCAGATTACCGGCACGCTGCAATTATTATTGAATCAAGAGGCCGTTTTGATTGAACAGCTCAGCGGCGAGGTTCGCAGCAGCGACATCAACCAACTGGCGGGCGCCTACGGGCATCATTTTTCAGGGCTGGTGACGCTCAAAAATGGTTATGTCACGATATCCGCGCAATGCGTAAACGCTTTAGCAGGTTATTTGTCCTGGTCTGGCGGGCCGGTATCACTCAATGGCTTTAATGGGGTTGCCCATTATCAACTGCCACCTTTACAGGCCAACCTTGATCTTGAAAATTGCTCGCCAGCACTCAATCTCACTCGGGATGGGGCACCTTTGGCACGTCTTGTATTAGGGCTTGACGGCTGGTTCAGAGCGCAATTACAGCCCCGCTTACTCATCTTGGCGCAAGTCCCTGGGGCGGCGCAGCTAACAGATCCGCTGCTGTTTGAAGAAAAAATCCTGTAACCTTACCAAAACGAAACGCTTGGGTACCCATGGGTCAATTCAATCTCGCTACCGTCCAAAAACCGTTGTCATTGGGGATCTTTTTACTGCTCGGTGGCTACTCTATTTATCTCGTGGTTGAGAATGTGCTTTTTTATCTTGACGCGGATTTAGCCGCTGAGGTCTCTCACTCTGCGGCGTCCGTTCAGGACTCTGCATCCTCGATTGCCAGCAACGGACCCAGCCTTGCGACCCGGCAGCTGTTTGGACGGGCCGATGACAATCAACAAGAGGAAGTCATCAGCGCGCCGACCACTCGGCTCAACCTCGAGCTGCAAGGTGTTTTCTTGAGCGATGTCCCCAGCACCTCGAGTGCGATTGTTGCCGAACGCGGCAAGGACGGCAAACTATACCTTGTAGGCGATAAGCTACCGGGCAACAGTGTCCTACATTCGGTTGAATCCAATCACATCCTATTGCGCCGGGGCGCAAGGCTCGAGAAGCTCTTATTTATCACCAAACGGCTGAATATCGAGGCGTCAAACAGCGCGACAGCATCGACCTCACGGCGCCCGAGCACCCAAGGCAAACCAACCTCGTCAAGACCCACACAAGCGTCGCAATCGGGTTCACCAAGCGCTGGATCAGCAATTCTGAGCGCCGTTCGGGACCGCTTGCAACGCAATCCTCAGGCAGTGCTCAAAGAATATGGTCTGAGCGCAGTCGCGCCTGGCAGCAGCCAAGGCTATAAAGTTGATACGGCCCACCCAGCCCTGAACAACACGGGTTTGCAACCTGGCGATCGCGTCGTGTCGGTCAACGGCGCGCCCTTAGGCGTTGCCATGAACGATGCTCGATTAATCGACCAAGCGAGAGCCGCCGGTCGGGTCCGAGTAGAAGTCGAGCGCGGTGGAAGACGTTTTTTCCTCACGATTCCGATACCCTAAGCGATAATGATCCCGTAAACTTAGCCGCAAAGAGTAAATCGCAAACCTTATGACTTTTGTTGCAAGAACCCTGTTCATTTTCTGCCTGCTGACCTCAGCCATTGCTCAGGCGGATGACAGCTGGAAGATCAATTTAAAGAACGCCGATATCCGAGAGTTTGTGACCCAAGTCTCGGCCATTACCGGCAAGAGTTTTATCATTGATCCCCGAGTCAAAGGGGATGTTACCGTTGTCTCCAACGTCAATATGGACGAGGAATCGGTTTATCAACTCTTTCTGAGCGTGCTTCAGGTCCACGGTTACGCTGCGGTTTCAGCGGGTTCCGCCATAAAAATTGTACAAACTGTCCTCGCAAAACAAAACAGTAACCCCGATGATTTTGTCGATGATCTTGAATCGCAGGAACTGGTCACCCGGGTCATTACCGTCAGCAACGCGCCATCTGAAGAAATGGTGAAGGTGCTGCGGCCATTGATCCCCCAATATGGTCACATCGCTGCCTTGAGCGAGCCCAACGTGCTCATCATTAGCGATCACGCCTCAAACATTAACCGCTTGGTCGAAATCATTAATCGGGTCGACGTTGCCGACAGTCTTGAGGTTGCCATTATCAACCTAAAAGAAGCTTGGGTTGAAGACATGGTTAAACTGCTTGAGGATCTCGCGCCCGATCAAATTGGCAAGAGCGCTAAGGGTCCCAACCGCATCAGCATTGTTGCCAGCGAACGGACCAACAGCCTGGTCATTAAGGGCGAGCGCTATACTTTGGCGCGGGTCAAAGCCCTCGTTGATCAGCTCGATGTGCCTGCGAATCGATCTGGCACCATCAAAGTCATCCGACTGGCCCATTCCGATGCCACCAAGATGGCTGAGATTCTCAGCAACCTGATCAGCAGCAAGAGTAAAAGCAGCGAAGACTCAATGGTTGAAGTCAGCATTCAAGCCGATGAAGCGATCAACGCCTTGGTGATTCGAGCCGATCCAGCCAACATGATCGATTTGATCGGCATTATAGAAAGCCTCGACGTCCGCCGAATGCAGGTCTTAATTGAAGCGGCCATCGTTGAAGTGACCTCAGATTTCAGCCAACAATTGGGCAGCGAACTGGCCGTTGGCGATGCATCCGCCGGCACGACGCCCCTCGGGCTCACCGCTCCGAGCGGGACTTTGGCACAAATCCTTCAGGGCCTGGCAGCACCCAGCGGGCTCATTACGCCGCCGTCAAGCTTTGGTGAGTCGCCCCTCATCGCGGGTGGCAAGGTTTCTGCATCCGGCACCAGTTTTGCTTTTATCGTAAAAGCCTTGGCTGCCAATAGTGATGTCAATCTATTATCGACGCCCAGCATCACAACGATGGACAACGAAGAAGCCAAAATCGTCGTTGGCAAAAACGTCCCCTTTAGAACGGGATCAACGGTGACAGGCAGCCAGGGCACGACCAATCCGTTCACTACCATCCAGCGCGAAGACGTGGGATTAACCCTCGAGGTCACGCCTCACATCAACAGCGACAGCTTGGTTCGGCTATTGATCCATCAGGAGGTATCCGAAGTGGATGCCTCCAGCCTGACCGTCATTGGCTCTGAGGCTGCTGCGGACTTGATCACCAATATACGGACCATCGACACCACCATTTTAGTGGAGAATGAAGAAGTCATTATTCTGGGTGGGTTAATCCGAGACAAAGAGACCCAAGGCGAATCCCGGGTTCCCCTACTGGGCAGTATTCCTGTGCTGGGCGCACTGTTTCGAAGTCGCACCAAGAGCATTGAAAAACAGAACCTATTGGTCTTTCTCAGACCCACAGTTTTAAAGTCTGGCACGGATGTCTCGGCCGCCTCTGAACGAAAGTTTGACCGCATTTTTGAAGTCGAAATTGAAGGCAATGGGCGAAACACCGCCGAGCGCCTTTCCGACCTGTTAGATGGCAGGCTCTAAGGGCGCTCTTGGCTCTATTTATAGAGTCATTAACCAACAACTTCTGAATCTGTTTAGACTCTGGCTGCGGCCAACCTTCATCAATCACGAGCAAGCGGCGCTTGAACTGCTAGCGGCCTCGGTCAATGTCCGCTATATCCTCGATTCTGACTCATTGGCCGATCGCTTATTGCTTGAACTGGGCTGTGAAGCGGGCGGTTTACCCGACCCGCTCACCTTAGACCCCAACGCGCCCAATGCTTACTTTTGCCTAAATCACAGAGAGGGCTTCTGGGGTCGACGCTCAGCGCGTGGGGACGCGCGACCCACCTCGCTTCAGGTCCAGCCCCCTGGCACTGACCAACCGTCAACTCAATTCGTTCCTGTCTCCATTTACTGGGGACACCAGCCCGACCGGGCGCTGTCAATGTGGAAAGTCCTGCTCTCAGATCAGTGGGCATCAACCTCAAAGTTTCGAAAAATACTCTGTATTGCGCTTACCCGACAACATATCTTGGTTCACTTTGGCGCCCCGCTGAAGGTCGACGAATTGACCCGCGATCTGTCTTCTGCGCAGCTTAGAACCAAGCGGCTGCATCGATTGCTCCGAAGTCATTTCAAGAATCAAAAACAGTCTATTCTTGGACCCGATTTATCACACCGGCGAACGCTACTCGATGAACTCCTGGCGGCACCCGCGGTGGAGGCTGCGATCGATGCGGTCACCGAAACCAGCGAACTGCCCAGGCATCGCGTTTCAACCCAAGCCTATCGCTATGCCTCTGAAATTGCCTCGGATCAGTCCTACAGAATTATCCGCTTTTTCAGCATCATTCTGACTTGGCTCTGGAACCGGCTCTACGATGGCATCGAAGTCAGCCACGTCGAGCGCGTTCGGGCCGTCTCAGACAGCGCTGAGAT
>Ga0115000_10000099_pt1 | contig 72868 bp, 72 predicted proteins | sample ArcticOcean_MG_C_6_FD_89690 | JGI IMG/M metagenome (GOLD analysis project Ga0115000, IMG submission 89690) | Marine microbial communities from western Arctic Ocean - ArcticOcean_MG_CB8_128 | ecosystem: Environmental > Aquatic > Marine > Oceanic | place: Arctic Ocean: Canada Basin | collected... | reverse complement strand
GAGATTCCTTGTCCTTGGACAAGTCCTTTACAAGTTATCATTCAAGGTTCTAACGAATGGTCTGCAAAAGTAATTATTGCAAATCACGTAAATAGAATTGCGAAAGTTGAGGTAATGTGGCAAGGAGCATGGTCGCCTATGACAAGAGGAGTAGATAACGGATGGAATAAAGGAAGCATGAACGGTACTTCAAAAGACTTCAAAATTACTGATATTTATGGTGAGGAAATCACTGTTACAGGTCTTGACTTCACTGCGAACCCTACAAATTCTAAAAACTTTGCTACTGGAGCAAAAACTAATTTCACTAAATGTGGAGTTGCTACATCGGCTGACGATGTTAACAGTATAAACTACGTTTCTGTTTATCCTAATCCAGCTGAGAATTCAATTACGTTAGAAGGATTAGACTATGTTCAATCTCTTCAAGTAGTTAACTTGAATGGACAAGTTGTTCTTACGCAACAATTAGGAGGAGAGGTTTCTACTGCAGGAATTGACATCTCTGGATTAGCATCAGGAATTTATGTTGTTAAATTGGTTGGAGCTAATACTTCAAGCATTGTTAAGTTCATTAAAAAGTAGTTTTATACGATATACTTTTATAGTTTTAAAAAAGTCTCACCATCACGGTGGGACTTTTTTATTTAGAAATGAATTCAATACAATGATAATATGTTAAGTGATTTGGACCAGTTGTACCTGAGACATCCCTTACCAAAAAAGTCTTGTTTGATGGCCTTAGGTGACATTATTTTATCGTCAGATTCAAACCTAAGCGAAAGCATAAAGCATGGAATGCCTTTCTTTTCGTATAAATGAAAAATGTTTTGTTATTTCTGGTTTGATAAAATTACAAAGGAACCTTACATAGGGTTTTCTGAAGGTCGTTACATGAAGCATCCCTCGTTGATAGCTGGTAGCCGAAAAAGGATTAAAATTTTTAATTTGAATCCTAACAAAGACCTGGCGATAGACAATTTAAACGAAGTACTACAAGAAGCGATAGCGTTATATTAATTCCCAAAAAAAAGGAGTTAATCCTCCTTGTGGTAAGTGTCACAAGTACAATTACAGGGCGGGGGTCCACATTCAGGACATTGGAAATTGAACTTCAAACTGTCTTGTTTCCAAAACAATGGAACAGACTTAAATTTTGCAAACCCTTCGTTAATTGCTAACCAGGGAATTGGGGAGGATTTTCGAACCCAATGGTTTAATTGAAACTGAGTTATATTTCTTGCCTCAAACTCTTTTATACGTGCTTTGAACAGGGCAGAACCAACCTTTTTACGTCGATAATTTTGATCAACTATTATCATGTCGAGCAAACCAATTTCTGCGATTTCAGAAGGCAAGTTAAGTGGTGGAATTGTTTTTCCGTGAGCAAAACCAATCAACAAACCGTTGTGAATAGCTACGTATGTAATCGATTTTTTGGCGAGAATATCCTTGGTTTGGTGAAACTTAGCCCCAAAATAGCTATCAATTAAAAAGTTGATAGCGTTTAAGTCAATAATGGATCCTTTTCTGATTAAAAACTGCACATAATTGTTGATTAATTGTCAAAAAACCATGTTTCCATGATCGTTTTTCATTCGTTTGTACTTTTTCTTGCCTCCAACACAATACTTTCCGTTGCTACAAGAAGTGAATAATATAGCCGAAGCTAAAATCAAACTTAGGGTACCGAGTGTTAGTTTAGTCATGTAAAATCAACGTAAACAGTTTTGATTTGTTGCTCAAACTACTTACTCGACCTGTTTTGCAAGTCTTCTGATCCTGTTTTTCGTTGTCTTGAGGCCTTAACTTTGTTATTCCCGAAGCGATAAGTGACTGATAAATTAACTTTTCTAGACTCAGGCTTGTAGGTTGTAGCCATGTTCACATTACCCTGAAAAACACCACCATTGCCTTCTCTAATGTTCAAGAAATCTTTGATCATGAGGTTAAATTTGAACTTACCAATTGATTTAGTAGCACCTAAATCAATTTGATAATGAGGCTCTACAAACCAAATGTTCCAGTAGGAATCATGGTTGTAAAAACCGCTTAATTCAACCTTATATCCCTTTGGTAAAGTAAATATATGCTGCGATTGTAATGAAAAAGTAAAGATTTCATAACCTACAAATCCCCATTCTACATCAGAAGACATTTTGTTATAGAATACTGTACCGTTTAAGTTTCCGTAATACCATTTCTTAATCTTAAAAGGGATGAAAGTGTTAAAACTGTAATTTTCGAACTTGTCTAAGTTTTCAGTGATGTACACTTGTCTTTCAAGCTCTTCTTCTTGTTTTATCACCTGGTTCATTAATCCTTTCATGTGACTTCCACTCAAAGTAAAATAGAATGCTTCTCGCAAGCCATAGGTTAACGTTGCAACATCACTCATTTGAGGTTGCAATTCGGGATTTCCTTGATGGAAATTAAATTGATTGGTTTGAGTCTGAAAAGGATTTAATTGATAATACTTTGGCCTGTCAATTCTTCGGGTGTATGCTCCTGAGAAGCTATATTTTTTAGCAACTGCGTAAGAAACAGAAGTATTAGGAAAGAAGTTAAGATATTTATTATCAAAGTTGATTGCTGTTGTTGGTGAAATACCATTTGCTACAGTGTACTCAACTCGTAAGGCAGCATCAGCTGACCACTTCTTTCCCCACTTCTTGGCTAACGATCCGTATCCTGCAACAATGACTTCTTCATACTTGAAAGTATTGGATGCATTTAAATTCTCAACCACATCTTCCATTCCTGTCCCGTTAAAAGATTCAAAATCATTATTAGTTTGGATCCAACTACTTTTAGCTCCTGTTTCCAATACGTAGTCCTTAAAAATGGTGTTTTCGTAATCAAACTTTGCCACACCAAAAGTAGTGGCGGTAATCCCCTTTTGTTCTATATAGTAAGGAGTTAAAGCGCTGCCGTTTGTATAGTAGTTGTTTAGGTTACTGTTGTCATTTCCTCCCAATCTTTTACCAAAATCAAGATCAATGTTGATTGCTTCCTCCTTTTTAAGTTGACTTTTCAAGTTTACATTGTGTGTATGGCCGGACCAGAAGTATTGAAAATTGTTGTTGGCATTAATGTAATCGTAGTTTGAAGACGCAGGACCTGTTACTTTAACTGTCGATGGCTCCCATCCCTTTGTACCTCCATTGTAGTACACTCCAATATAGCCCAGCGTTGTTTTGTCACTAATGAAGTAATCAATTCCAGCCCTAGATCCTACGCCGATTGTGTGGTGAACCCTGTGCTGCTCGTTGAAAAAAGACGAAGTTTCACCCTCGACATCCATTATTATGTCTTGACTGGAAACATGGTCGTTCATCACGTTATAATACCAACCCGAGCCAAAAGCATTGAACTTTTTGTTCCGATAGTTGACATTAGAATAGGTGGAAGATTTGTGCATATTTCCGTATCCACCTCTAGCAGCAATTGAACCATTAAAGCCCAATCTGGCTCCTTTTTTTGTAACAATGTTAATTACACCAGCACTTCCTGATGCGTCATATTTTGCAGGTGGAATTTCAAACACTTCCACCTTTTCAATTTCATTTGCGGGCATGTTTTCTAAGAGTTTCATCAAATCATCCATTGACATGTTGGTCGGTTTACCATCCATGAAAATTTTCACATTTTGCTTACCCTTTAAGCTAATACTGCCGTCAATGTTTATCTGTGCACCTGGAATTTTCCCCAACACCTCTTTACCAGTGGAGTTTTGCATAATGGGAGAGGAGGAAACATTCATCACTAAACCTCTCCCTGTTTTTTCTATTAAAGGTTTGGTAGCAACAATGTTTACGGCCCCAAGTTCAACACTGTTCGTATTCATTTTAATTTCACCAAAATCTTTTTCCCCAATAAATTCCTCACTGGTGAAATCACTAAATCCGATGGATTGTATAGTGATGTAATGAACCAATGAATCTGAAGGAATGTTCATTTTAAAACTGCCAGAAGTATCAGTAATTGCTGTAGTAACTAAGGATGTATCTATTGAGTTAAACAACAAAACATTGGCAAATGGAATCGCCTGTCCGTCTTCACCTTTAGGTTGTCCAGTAATAGCTTGAGCGTACAGTCCCCCTGGAAAAAAAAAGGATAAAAGAGTAATAATGGTAAGTCTAGTAGTCATAAAGGAAAAGTTGTGGCTAAAAGTAGCAGATATTAATTGAGTCATTGCATCGGTAGACAACATTTATAATGCTTTAACAAGTCAGTCTCATAAATGTCTGGCATAATCTGTTAATCGTTTGCTCCTTGAAAAGTAATTGTGGATTTTTGTTCCTTAAAATTAATCTATGGATAATACAGCAACAGCTTTTCTAGCAATATCGTTAATCATTATCATGACAGGCATGGGCTTGTCGTTAACGATAAATGACTTTAGGAGAGTGTTGAAGTTTCCGAAAGCGGTATTTATTGGGTTTTTAAATCAAATCGTTCTACTTCCAATCATAGCCTATTTATTAATAGGTATATTTAATGTTGATGGTAGTTTGGCCATGGGAATCATGATTTTGTCTGCTTGTCCAGGAGGGCCAACTTCTAATTTGCTGACACATTTAGCCAAGGGAGATACAGCTTTGTCAGTTACTTTAACTGCAATAAACAGTTTAATAACCATCATTACGATTCCACTCATCGTTAATTTTAGTTTACATGAGTTTGCTGCTGATAGTGCGCAGATTGACGCTCCTATTGTAAAAATAGCCAGTTCATTAATAGCAATAATTGCTGTTCCTCTTGCCATTGGAATGACACTTAATAGGTACAAGAGTTCATTAGCTACTAAAATGGAAAAGCCAGTCAAAGTTGCCAGCATCTTTATTTTAGCTGTTATAATTGTTGGATTGGCGATTTCTGAAAGAGACAAATTAGGCGACTATTTAACAGATTCATGGATGATTGTTTTGGCATTAAATGTGTCAACAATGATTGTTGGGTTCATCACTGCAAAACTTTTGAAATTGAGTTTTAAGCAAGCCATTACTATTTGTTTGGAGTCAGGAAATCAAAATGGAACCTTGGCTATCTTTGTAGGAAAAACAATGCTTGGACGACCAGAATTTGCAATTGCTGGAGCTATTTATAGTTTGATGATGTATTTTACCGCATCTATTCCAATCATTTATAGTAGCAAAAAATTGAAAAAGGTTGGATAGTTTTAGTGTCTCTTAAACCATTTTATTTTGGAAAGTATAGAAGTTGTAGAAACTGAAGTTTGCATCGTTGGAGGTGGCCCGGGAGGTGTGGCTACAAGTGCTTATTTGAACCAGAAAAACATCAAACATGTGCTGGTTGAATCCAGTATTTTTCCCAGACACAAGGCATGTGCTGATACAGTGTCTATTCACGTACTCAACTATCTTGAAGAAATCTTACCAAACGTTCATGCTAAACTCGTAAGGGAGGCAAAACTTCATTCAATTCAAGGATTGAATTTATTCGCTCCGAACAACTTGATGTTTTCTTTTAAGTATCCGGATTTGGCCCATTTTAAAGGACAGCCTTCCTCATACACTATTAACCGAAGCAAATTTGACAATTATCTTTTTCAAGGATGCAAAGAATTACCTACAGCTCAAGTTTTTGAAGACACTAAAATTGTAGAGGTGGAATACACCAAAGATGGCGTTAATGTGATTTCAAACGACAAAGTTATTAAGTGCAAAATGGTTGTTATGGCCTCTGGATGCAACGGCTCGTTAGCAGCAAAGTTTAACGGAAATCAGAAGGACAACAAGCACTTTGCTTTGGGTATCAGAGGTTATTTTTCTGATGTAAAAATGACGGACACTTCCTTTGCAGAATTGTTCCTGAACAGAAAATTTTTCTTGGGCGGGTTTTACATATCAGCTCTGGGTGATAATTTGTTCAATGTGAACATGGTGCTAAAAAAAGGTTCTTTAGCCTATCAAGGAGTGAAGTTGAGAGATCATTTTATGGATCAAGTACAAAACCACCCCTTGTTAAAGGATAAGTTTAAAAATGCAAAGCTCCAAGGAAAACTTGAAGGGCACGGACTTATGTTAGGCACAAAAGACAGAAAATTATCCACTGACCGAATGCTGTTCGTTGGTGACGCAGCTGGTATCATTGATATTGTTACTGCAAATGGAATTCCTCAGGCGATGAAAAGTGCAAAACTTGCTGTGGAGCAAATTCAAAAGGCCATGGTACAAAATAACTTTAGTGGTGATTTCCTTAAAGAATACGATGAAAAAATTTACAAAAAACTCCATTCTGATCTAAAAACGGGGAGGCTATTCACTAGGATATTTAGAACAGAATGGTCTTATAGAATTTCATTGGGAATTACCAACCTAATTGTTAGGTGGAAAATCATTGACAAGTTCTTAATGTTGATGGTTTACGGAACTAAATTGAAAAAGGACTAGTACCTTGTTCGCAATTGAAGTAGCGATACCACGTGAAAAAAGATACCCATAGGTGCAAGGAAAGCAGGTAACAGCATATACGGGTAACTGAAAAATTCATCTTTTACCAGAGCAACATTACTTCCCCATAAAGCTGGTTGATAGTAAGATGTTACTATGATAGCAGCAACTAGTAGTATCATTAGAATTCCAAACACGTTCCAAATTCGTGCTAAAAGCAAATTTTTTGCACCATCTTTGAACAAGAAATAAGCTACAAAAGGAGCTGCTAACCCCATCATTAGATCAAAATTATAACCTTCAAAAGTTGCACTCTGTGGAAGGACGCCCTCAAGGAAAGTGTATAAAATTATAATTTCAACGATAATTCTAAAGCTTTGAATGTACACTAACCAAGATTTCGGCATAGCCAGCAAAGCTTTGTTTGTTTTGCTTTTTCGAGAGAAAATAACAGTGAAAATGATAAAAGGGAGGAAGATTAGAAAAGGTAATTTAGGAGGTAAAGATTTATCTAATATAAGTTCTGACTTTTGAAGGATGAACAGGTAGACGAACCAAATTGCTGCTAATCCCAACATTGTGAGAGTTCCCTTGTTCAGCTCATTTGCTGTCAATGAGGCTTTGATTCCAGCTTTTCTGTATCCAATGACCATCAAGGTTAACAGCAGTGCGCTCAATAAAAAATAACTTAATCCTACCATGTTTGAAATTTTAATAAGTTTCTATTTCTGTAGGGGCAATGCCTTATGTTTGCCCATAGTTTCGGCTTTGGTTTTTATTTTTGTGTCGGACAAACACAAGGCATTGCCCCTACGTTAAATTGGTAATTATTGTCTCTAGCCCTTTTTCACCATCTTTTCGGAGTTGCTCTTTTATTTCGGCCATGGCTTTTTTCCATTCAGGAATTATTTCATCAACGAGGGACAACCCTTCTTCTGTTATGGTCAAAGTCAATCCTGTGTTTTCAATCCACCCTTGTGAAACCATTCTACGTTTGTTCCTGCTTACAGTAGATTTTTCTAAGTAAAGAATGTTACCGATTTCGTTTTGTGAGGTTTCCCCTCGTTTTGATAATACGAACAACATACTTAATTGACTGCTGGTGATTCCAAACGGTTTTATGTGTTTTCTAAAAACCTTAGAAATGATTCTTTGGGACCGAGCTATCCTTCCGTTGATACAAGATCTCGGATCGAAATTTTCTAAGTTTTTGAATGCTGTCTTTTCAATTTTCATCAGTAATGATTCAAATGTAGTTTAATGAGTTGTATATACAACTATGTATTGTGCAGGTACTTAATTTAAGCCCTTAAGTTGTCCCAATGAATAGTAAAACGTCTCATAAATTAGAGATTTCAATTTTGGGATGAATGACCTGTACATACTTGTTTTCGTTGGAGATGGCTGACAGTTAATATTTTGATTTTCAGCCAACGTAATTGATCTTTTCATGTGAAAAGGGTCAGACACAATTAAAGCAGTTTTTAGTCCCAAAGAGTCCATGATAAGTTTCGAATGACTCAGGTTTTCAATGGTGAATCTTGACTTTTCTTCTATGTGGATGTCACTCTCAGGTACTCCCTGTTTAAAAGCATACATTTTTGCCAAGTGACTGTCAGATAATTGGTTACCATCACTAAATCCACCGGTAAAAATTATGCTTTTGACCAAACCATTTTTGTGCAAATAGAGGCCATGGTTAATCCTTTCCCTAAAAATAGGTGATACAACTCCATCACTTGTTCCGGCACCTAGTACGATAGCTACATCACTTGTCCGCTCACTATAACTCGAAGAATAACTGTAAATCTTGATTGCATTGACGGAAAAGTATCCAACAAGAAGTAGGCTAAAAAGGTATAACAGCCTTTTTTTTATTTTACTCATGGTTAGTGTTTGTACGCCTAATTACTTTTTTTTTGCCAAGGGTTATTGATCATAAGTTTACGAAAAGCAAATAAGTATTGGACCAGTATACTGGTCCAATCTAGTGGTCCAGCCTTTTGAATCCTAGCACAACTGAATCCATTAGAAATTCATTAACCTCAACATCCAACATATCAGCGTCTAAGGTTTTTAGGTGAAGTCGAATAATGGAATTGAAGCTTGTGGTCAGGTTCAAACTGTCATCTTTTATTGACCACCGATAAGTATCATACTTCTCGTTTTGTATTTTAACAAATAGAGAATCATTGTCTATAGAAATGGTCGTCTGAGGGTCATTACTGGTCGGTTTACTAATTTCGAGTGTTCTCAAGTCTGTCATTGATATTAACTCCCATTCACCGACTAATAATTCGTTCTTAGAAAGCTTATTACAGCTTAACATCAAGAAAGCTGTGGCTACAAAATAAAGGTTCTTCATAATTTATTTTAATTAAGTGGAGACTTCTTTTTTATATAACTGCTTGCTTTTCAATTTTCAGTTTTAAAGAATTTAAGAGTCTAACTTCAAAATCTCGTATAATTTGTTCCGCCCAAAAATTGGCATAACCATTCATTTTTGAATTCAGGTTGTAGTCGCACTTAAGTGTCAGTTCGGTTGAACCAACGTTTGTTTTAATGAGCCGATAGGAAATGTGCTCAAAATGAAAGTAATCGCTGTTTAGGAGATGATTGTCGGTAGGTAAATTTCTTAATTCTGATTTGTCAATATGAATTTCAAACTCTAGATAGTTTAGCGGTTCAATTTGTGAAATTGTTTCGTAAAGTTTGAGGTCATCTGAAAAATATCCGATCCTGTATTCTTGTCCGTCAACCGTTTCCATTTTAGACTTAATTGGCCTAGGTACTCCTATAAAATTCAAAATGCCTGCTTCAAATTCATCGTCAGAAATTGCTGGAACTTCAATCAAATTATTCCAGACTGTTTGCTGATTGGCTGCTATTTCAAGCGCGGTTTCCACAGTGTAATACTCCTTGTGGTTGGGAAAGTAAGATTCAATAGGATTCAGTAATAGCGGTAGAAGTAAAATAGAATACATTTTTTTCGACTTTCTCTTTTTGATGATAGGTGCTAAAATTAAACCTGTAAATCCTGCTGCGGCGAGGAAAGGAAAACAAAGAATTAAAATACACAACCAGTCTTCAAGACCTTTTGATAGCGCCAATACAAAAAACAGAAAGACACTCAAAAAAGGGAAAAAGAACTGTTTCCATTTTGACTCAATAATTTGCTTGGTTGCAAATAGTATCGGGATCGTTCATAGAACTATTGGTGTAATCCAAATGAATGAAATACTGTACAAAGACTGGTTTTGGTACAAATCAGGAGTGATTTGATCTTCGCCGAAAATCAACCTTAAACAATAACCGTATAAGGCTCCTAGTAGAATTCCAAAGTATTGAGAGTATTTCATTTATTTGTTGCTACTTCTTTTTTTGCTGTAAATTAAAAGTCCGCCAAGAAGGACCATTGCACTGCCCATCATTATTTTTTTTGTGGAATTTGGAGCATCTGCTGTGGAGCTATCAGTCTCAACTTCATCTTGGTTTTCGTCTTGCGTTTCTATTTTTTTCAAAGTGACTTGTGATAACAATGTCCCTGGATCAGTTATTACAGTTTCCCAATTTACTTTGTACTGTTCGGAATTGTTATTCTCCAGCATTCTTTTGTAGCCGATACCACCTACTTTCATTTCGTGATTTCCAAATATATTGATAGGCTTTACATTCTCATATTTGGTTCTCAACTTAACCATTTCATTAATCTTAGCTGCGGCTATTTTTTCGTTGGCGCCGTAGTATTCTTTGGCGATGGTATAAAATACTTTAGCATATTCAATGGAACTGGAATTAGCAAAACAGTCGCCCAAGTCCATGAGTAAGCTTGCCATGATTTGATTTGGACCCGGAGAAAAAGGAAACCTTTCTTTAACCTGAACAAGGATTTGATTTTTAATTTCAGAATCACTCAAGTTATCGATCGATAAACTTAATACAGAGTTTTCTTTCAAGTACGTTTTGTCTTTGACCAATTTTAATTTAGCCTCTAGTACTTTTACATGTACCCACTCACTTCCTTCATGTGAATTTGGGTTTAGTTCAATGCCGTGTTTTATGTACTTAAGTGCTAGTTCAGGTTTTCCATTTATTTCATAAGCAGTTCCTAAGTTACTAGCAATTTGATATTCATTTGGATAGTGCTTTGAAAGCTTTTTAAAGATCTCCAGAGCTTCTTTTGCTTTTCCTCCTTTGAGCAACAAAACTGCATAGTCCGATACCAGCTTATAGTCATCCGAGCTCATGAGATGTTTACCTATTTTAATCAACTTTTTTTCAATTAACCTGTTGTTAAAGTTGGTGTTGAATGCAACATGTAATTCATCTGTGGTATGCGTATGCCCTTCTTTGTCTATTGAGTAATACTCGTTAATACATGCTTGAGTTTCTGTGAAAGCTACAATTAGCAGGACTAAAATGAGTGTTATTTTTTTCATCTTTTCTTTTATAACTGTGATGTGAAGTTTGGTAATGCTTGATGCTATATTATTCTTTTTAAAGGTATATTATTTTACTTCATTTCCTCTTGTCCGAGGATTGTCCTAGTGCTAATTAATGTTTGAGTGATTATTTGAGTTATTATTACAGTACTAAACAAAAAAACCAACGCTATGAGATCGCTAATACTTTTATTCGTTTTATCCGCAAACATAGTTTTTGCTCAACATTCAATTATTCCAGAGCCTGTAAGTTATATACCAACAAACGATACTTTGGTGCTTGATGGAGAATTCATAATTCCTGTTACATACAGTGCTGACAGAGCAATCAGTACGGTAAGTACTTTTGTGAAACATGCAAAATTAATAGGAATTGAGACCAAATATAAAGTGATAGGTGATGCGTCAATAAATATTGACATCATTGTTGATTATGAACTTGGCAAAGAAGCTTACGAATTAATCGTCAATGCTGAAAAGATTATCATTAAGTCAAGTTCAAATGCGGGATTGTTTAATGCTTTTCAAACTTTAAAGCAATTGTTGCCAGCAAGTAATACTGGAGAGAAAGTTATTAAGATTCCAGGATGTGTTATCAAGGATAGTCCTCGGTTCAAATGGAGAGGTTTAATGCTTGATGTAAGTCGTCACTTTTTTACTGTTGATGAAATTAAAGCGTATTTGGATGTGATGTCGAGCTATAAATTCAATGTGTTTCATTGGCATTTGACTGATGACAATGGATGGAGGATTGAAATAAAGTCGCTCCCAAAGTTAACTGAAGTAGGAGCATGGAGAGTAGAAAGACATGGTACATTTGGCGCATCGATTACAAAGCCAATTGCCGGGGAAAAAACTCCTTATGGTGGATTTTATACTCAAGAGCAAATTAAGGAGATTGTTCAATACGCTTCTGTTCGAAACATTACCGTTGTTCCTGAAATAGATTTTCCTGGCCACAGCATGGCTGCTTTAGCTGCTTACCCAGAATTATCAACTAAGAAAGAAGAAAAGTATGTTAGTCCTGGAGATAAAATTGCCGAATGGTACGAAGGTGGAAAGTTCAAGTTATTGGTTGAAAACACTTTAGATCCAAGCAATGAAAAGGTGTATGAATTTATAGACAAAGTCTTCACAGAAGTAGCTGAATTGTTTCCTGGTCAATACATACACATGGGAGGAGATGAATGTTATAAGGGTTATTGGGAAGAGAGTGATTCAGTGAAAGCATTCATGAAGTTACACAACATTAAAGATGCTCATGAGCTGCAATCATATTTTGTTGGTCGAGTTCAAGATATCATTAACAGCAAGGGAAAAAAGTTAATTGGTTGGAATGAAATCATTGAAGGCGGTTTGAAAGATGGTGCAGCAGTAATGAGTTGGCAAGGAATGAAAGGAGGTATTCATGCTGCCAAAGCTGGCCATGAAGTGGTAATGTCTCCAACTACCTATGCTTATTTGGATTATCAGCAAGGAGATTTAAGCGTGGAAAATTCAATTTACTCTAATTTGAGTTTAGAAAAATCGTACGAATTTGATCCAGTTCCTGAGGGGGTAGATGTTAACTTAATTCTTGGTGGACAAGCCAATGTATGGACCGAGGCAATTCCAACTTTACAATTTGCTTACTACATGACTTATCCACGAGCACTATCAATTGCAGAAACTGTGTGGAGTCCCAAGTCTAAAAAGAACTGGAACAATTTTATTGAAAAAACCCAAGTTCACTTTGATCGATTTGAAGCACAAGGTATAAACATTTCGAAAGCAGTTTACGAGCCGATTGTAACCGTGTACAAGGAACAAGGAAAGTTGATGTGTAAGTTAGAAAATAATGTTCCTGGTACTGAAATTTATTATTCTGTTAACAATACCTATCCAGTGAATTACGATACAAAGTATGTCGGACCGTTTGAAGTGCCGGTTGGTAAATTGAAATTAAGGACACAAAACTTTAAAGCTGGAAAATCGGTAGGTAGAGAGTTAATTATTAACAGGGAAGACTTGGCTAAAAGAGTCAAATAAGCTTCCCGGTTAGTTATTAGTCTTACAACGCCGTGAAATACTTGTCAAGTTGTACTATTCTGATCTTCAAGAATTTACGCATTAATTCGAGCTCTTCTGTGTAAGTATTAGCATCGAAATACCATTTGTTGTCTAACGGCCAAAGTTCGCTATTCTTTAATACTTCACTTTTAATCATCCTGTCATTTTTCTTAATATGTCGTTCAAAATTTTTGACGGATATTATGTTTTTTTGACGGTAAGAAAGCCATCGTTTCTTTAATCTTTCGTTGTATTTAATACTTGGGAGCTTTGAAAGTCTTTCGAACAAGATGGCTCTGTTGCAATTAACTTCACTTCTCATCATGTTGTATTCGTTGTCACCGTCTCTGCCATAAGAGTGGTCGTAGTCCCAAATTGCAAACCTGAAAGGAGTGTCTTTGTCCTTTTTGTACAAATAGAAATTCTTCATTATACCGTCTTCATTGTTGGAAAAGAGGAGCATGATGTGCCAGTCGATAACATTGTCAAGGTCAACCCAATTTGAAATTCCTTTTGCAAAAGCTGAGTCGGTAGAATGAAAGAGAAAATCTTTAAATTGCTGTACATACGCCGTTTTATTGAAGGATTTAATTTTCGGAAATTTTTGATTGTAGGTATTCAATGAATCTTCTGCAAAACCAGGGTTGTCTTTGTAGAAAATTGGAGGATCTTTGAATAGCATGGCCATTGAGTCGGTCTTATCCATATCAAGCACCGATAGACTGATCTTTTCCATCAACACGTACAAGCCTTTGTAAGAGTCATTGACAGACATATTTACAAAGGTGCTTTTGGAGGCCACATTGTTATCATTCATCTCCCGGAACAGGTCATAACTGATTTTATGACGCATGAAAGTCTTGTCAATGTAATTCGCGTTCAATATCCAATCATCATCTTTTAGGTGGCGAGAAAATGAGTGTTTTTTATCTAATTCAAGGGAAAATGAATGCTTGTGATACCGGCGTGAAATTCCCCCACGGTACTTGATTTTTCCTTTGAGTTCGACACCCTTTTTAGTGTCTGAATAAGTGATTTTACAATCTTCTTTTCGGTCCCAGCCAATGGGGTCAGATTTTATAATGTTAATTGAATGTACTTCGTAGTCCTCGCAGGAATAGTTGCAAGCAATGATGATCATCAATATTACATGTACAGGTCTCATTAATTAGCTTAGTGGTAAATAACAACGTCTTGCTTCAACAGATTAAAAATAGATTATTTATTTCCAACTTCTTCCGGGCTCCACTCATAAAAATTAGACCCCTCATTCAACTTCATTCCAGTCTTAGGGTACAAGTTGTTTCCAATTAAGTTTGATTTTTCGGTTTCTAAGAACATTGCACAAGCTTTAGATTCCATAACAAGTTCCTTTGACCTTTCAATGAGCTGCACAGAAATGCCTTTTCCCCTGGAATTAGGATTAACGAAAAGGTCATTTAATAACCACAGTTTTTTCATTCTGGTTGATGAGAATAAAGGATACAATTGAACAAACCCCACCAACTTATTTTCTGGATTCTCGCAAACGAATATTTTTGAATCTTTATTTTTTAACCGCTCTGATAAAAATTCCTGGCCAGCCTCTTGATCTGAAGTGTTTCTATAGAATACTCTATAACGGTCAAACAAAGCCCCTAGTTCTTTGACGTCTACAATCTTTGCCTCTCTTATTATCATTGTTGTCAGGATAAATTAATATTTAGTTATGAATAGATAATTACTCCTTACTGTTTGTAATCGGTAAAGTGTTCTTTCGTCCTTCTAGGGTTTGAATAAGTATTGGTGACGATGCGGTTGGTCCGCCGGGTGGTAATTTATACTTTCCAGGTTCAAACATTTTAGAAACTACTTCTGTATGAGAACACGAGGACCCTTTAACATGCACTTGAATATCTGAAGTCTCCCACTCATTCAAAAAGTCATTGTTGTTGGCATCACTAACTAAGCGATAAATGATTACTTTTCTATTTAAGTGAATATTAATTGTATCTCTGTAATGGCGAGGCATTTGAATAAGAAAGGTAGCGTCTAGTCTTGCGTCCTTAATTTCGTCGGTGTAAGGTCTGTTCTCAAACAAAGGATCCCCATTAGTGTAGGGTCTAATAGTAACAAAATGATCTATTATTCCTATTTCTGGACCAGAACAATTGATCAAGAAAAGGCTAGCGATCACCAAAAGGATCATTGGCTTGCTAAGTTGTCGCTTCAATTTTTTCATTTTCGAAACTATTCGAAACAAAAAAAGCTCAAGTATAAACTTGAGCTTTCTAAATTATTTATTGCAATTTACTTGACGAGCTTAACCTTTACACACATTAAGCCTTTCATTCCTTGCTCTAGTTCAAAAGTAACTTTGTCTCCTTCTCCAATTTCATTTTCACATCCATGAACGTGAACGAAATACTTGTCTTGAGAATCTAAATCTTTTATAAATCCATAACCTTTTGAATCGTTGAAAAATTCAACTTTTCCATTATGAACCGGATCCACTTCAATGTGCTCCATTTTAGGTACACCAATAATGATGTCCTTAGCTTTGATTACTTTTTTCTTGATTGTTGGATCTGGCGGGGTATCACTGATTCTGCCATCTTCGTCAACGTAAGCCATCATGCTATCTAAACTTCCATCACCAGCGTTAGCTTTCCTTTCGGCAGCTTTTTCCGCTTTTTCTTTACGTTTTTTAATCCTCTTTTTTTCCTTTTCCTTTTTTCCAAAAGTTTCTTGTGATCTACCCATGAAACAAAATTACGATTTTAACAACAGAATTGTCAAGGTTAGTTAAAGTTTTATAAACTTTATTTGAACATTTTGCCCATTAATGTCTATGATAACAGCATTGTACATTCCAGATGGCAATTCGTTTACCTCAAATTTCTCTTCTAACCCGATGGTTTTTGTCAGTAAAAATTGTCCTTTTAAGTTATAAATTACAACCTGTGTACCGTTATTGTTTTGAACGTAAAAGGATTCATTAACGGGATTGGGATACAGTTTAGGACATGAGTTAGCAATTGCGTGAATGTCTGTTAATCCACAGTTTATACCCAATAAGTATTTCCATACGTCTTCGTAAACAGGTCTTCCTTCAGCTTTTAGAGGTGTGTGAATCTCGCACTGTGGGCTTGTGATTCTGCCCTGTTTCACTTCCACCGTTCCAGTTGGTGTACAATAGGTGTGAATTGCTACATGGATTTAAAGCTCCGTCAACCGTTGTAGTGTCGTCACCGGAAGGAAAAGGTAAAGCATCCCAAATCTCCTTTTGAGAACTGAAATCTCCCACGTCATCTTGCAGGTTGTTGAACCCATAAAAAGGTGAGCCTGGTGTTGCGAATAAGCCAGAACATCAGTTAGCCCGTCCGTTTGAATTGTTTGAATAATCGTTCGCTGAGCAGAACATGATGATTCTTTTTAGCTCATTATTAATTCCCAGTGCTGTTGCATGAACGCCACCTTGAGAATGTCCAGCGGCAATAATTTTTGACCATTCAATAGAATTGCTCAACATGAGTTGTCCCCAATTTTCACTCGGATACTTAGCGTCTAAGTACTGTAATAACTTTAAAAGTCTGTTGTTAATGCAATCGGTATTGTTGACGGTCACCTTAGAACTGTAATCGACTCCTTCAATTATTTCTTTTCGGGAGTTAATATTACAATCTGTATCAGTACTGTTTGCAAGTGCTCCTAGGTAGTTACACTGTTTGGGTATTTTAAACTTACCACATGGAATCCATTGTTCGCCGCAATTGATGGGGATTTTAAGGTGTTGAGAGGGTTGTCGATTTATCCTACAAGATAAACCAATAGCGTGCTGTTACTAGTACAATTGTTGTTGAAAACTTGATGATTTGCTAATTACCACGCTATGTTTGGATCGGTTTCTACTGCCCCAATTTTTCCTTTTTGTCATTGATGTACTGTAGCATTTGCCAGCAGAGTTGAGGAAAGTAAAAGACGCTAAAAAAAGTAGCAAAAATAAAATTTTGTCATGGTACTTAATTTAGTAATTCCTCATTGGAAATTAGCATTAACAAAAGATTGGGAAACTGATTGTCAGTAATTTTTAACGCCGTTCATCACAAATATTTTTAAAATTGGCAGGAGATGACTTACTTTTGCCAGTGCCTTATTATAACTGTAGACTGCCACTTACCAATGAAAAATAGCCTACCATTATTTGTTTTCTTATGTGCATTACTAGTTCCGGAATCGCAACTTAACGCACAAGATTTTACACAAAACATAAAGGGTCAGGTTATAGATGCTCAGTCTGGAGGACCTATACCGGGAGTAATGGTTCAATTGCTTGCTGGTGATTCAACCAACATAAGCATTACCGACATTGACGGACATTACAAATTGTGGGCTGTACCAGTGGGGAGAGTTGCCATATTATATCAGTTTATTTCTTTTGAAACAGTAGTGCGTCAAAACTTAATTGTGACCTCTGGAAAAGAATTGATTGTAGATGTTTCTATGGAAGAGTCAGTGACCAAACTGGATGTTGTAGAAATTAAAGGAGGTAAGAAAGCAAGTGAAGCCAACAATGAGAATGTAGTGGCTAGTAACATAAAGTTAAACCCTGATCAAACTAAAAAGTTTGCGGGAACTTTTCAGGACGTGTCAAGATCGGTAGCGAATTACGCGGGGGTTGTTCCGGCTGGAGATCAACGTAACGATATCATAGTGAGAGGAAATTCACCAATAGGAATCATTTGGAGGTTAGATGGTGTAAATATTCCCAATCCAAATCACTTTGGTTCACTAGGGACAACAGGGGGACCAGTGTCCATTTTGAACAACAATAATTTAGCAGCGTCTGACTTTTTAACGGGAGCTTTTCCTGCCGAATACGGAAATGGGATCGCAGGAGCATTTGATTTAAAGATGAGAAATGGGAACAATGAGAAAACAGAGTTCACCGGTCAGTTTGGATTTAATGGAATTGAAGTAGGGCTTGAAGGGCCTTTTTCAAAAAAGAGCAAGGCATCGTACATGGTTAATTACAGGTATTCAACTTTGGGTGTTTTTGACGCCTTAGGAATTAGTTTTGGAGTGCCAGCTGTACCTCAATATCAAGATGTAGCCTTTAAAGTTGATTTACCTACAAAAGGGAAGTCTAGATTTCAATTGTTTGGAGTAGGAGGAGTTAGTCACATTGATTTACTGGACAGTAAGAGAGATGCAGATGAGTGGACATTTACTACTTCAGGAACAGATGTGTATTTTAAATCCAACATGGGAGTTGTCGGATTGAATCACAAGGTTTTCTTGACCAACAATACTTATTGGTCTAATACAGTGTCAACAACGTTGTCTCAAAATAATATTCAATCGGATACTTTGGCAGCAGTTACTTTGGTGCCTGCTACCAATTATAATAACAAGTCATCCGAAGGTAAAATTTCTTTGAATTCAACCATCAATACTAAATTCAATGCCAAGTCAAGTTGGAGAAGCGGAGTAATTGTGGATGTTTTAAATACGGTGTACAATGAGGAGTTTTTATCTTCAGAAACCGGCGTTTGGCATCCCGTCACTGACTTTTCAGGATCTACAGTGTTGCTTCAAGGATTTTCTTCGTGGAGGTATAAATTCACTGATAAATTCATTGTTAATACGGGTGCACATTACCAGTTGTTCACTTTAAATAACGCTCAAGTGGTGGAGCCAAGAATTGGTATCAGGTACAAGGTGAATAAAAAACAGTCCATAAATCTTGCTAGTGGAATGCATTCTCAGATTCAACCTTTGAGGGTTTATTTTCTTGAAACGGATAACGAAGATGGAACTTTTTCAAAGACCAATGAGCACCTTGATTTCACAAAGAGCATTCACGTGGTGCTTGGTTACAAAGTGAACTTATTTAAAAATTTACATGTTAAGATTGAAACTTATTATCAAAACCTGTATGATGTTCCAGTAGAGGCCAATTCCTTTTATTCCTTGTCCAACACAGGTGCTGATTTTGTTTTTAATGATGCTGACAGTCTTGTAAATAATGGAACTGGTGAAAATTATGGTGTGGAAATTACTTTGGAAAAAATGTTCAGTAAAGGGTTTTATTATTTGACTAATGTCTCGCTGTACAACTCTACTTATACCGGAGGTGATGGTGTAAAACGAAACACAGCTTTTAACGGTCAGTATACTGCTAATGCACTGGCAGGGTATGAGATTAGAATCAACAAAAAATTAACGATTGACATTAACGCTAAAGCATCATTCGCAGGCGGTAAAAGGTATCCAAAAATTGATGTGCAAGCATCTATCGAGAACGGTAATGTCACTTATGACGAGTCTTCTTTGTACGTCCTGAAATATCAAGATTACTTCCGAGCGGATCTTAAAGTTGGGGTTCGATTGAACGGGAAAAAACTGACGCAAGAATGGGCTTTTGATGTTCAAAACGTTACAGGTCACCAGAATATTTTCAGAGAGGTGTTTGACACTGGTTCACAAACCATTAAGCAGGAGTATCAAATTGGATTTTTCCCAGTTGGATTGTATAAGATCACGTTTTAGTGTGATTGCCGAATTTTTTCAACACTCGTTTTCCTAGTTCAATGAATCTTGTTTCGTAGAACCTGTAAACTAACCAACTGACCACGAGGGTGGTCGACATGCTTACAATTAAAAATAATCCAGTATGTTGATCTCTGTTGATGAATTTTGCGATTTGACAAAACACTATAGCATGCATTAAATATACAGCATACGAAACATTACCTATTTGAGATAATACCTGGTCGACCAGCTGGTGTGGTTTGAACTTCACAAATAAAAATGCAAGTGTTAAAGAAAAAGCTACAGCCGAGAAAATGAACCTGTTCGATCCAGTTACGATGTTTATCTTGTCACCATCGATGGAGTAGATTAACACCAAGGTGATGGATCCAAACAGTAGAAAAAAGCTGAGGTAGTTGTTTTTATAGTTGTTGAATAGTTTTGCGATCAACATTCCGCCAACAAAAAGAAACATTTGATTAAAAGGGTTAATGTAAATTGACCATTGTTCAGCCAATGAGAGTGAATTGTCCAATGCAAAAAAAGCAAAATATGAACCTGCCAATAAGGTTAAAATAAAGAATACTTCAATTGAAAATGGCAGCCATTTTTTACATAATATAATCACAGGAAAAATACTGTAAAAGACCAGTTCATTACCAATCGACCACGCACCAGTAGTTATGTAATTGTCGTGATCAAGGAATCCAAAAAGTCCTGTTATGTTTAAAGCAATGGTTTCTGTATTCGCTGAGTTGTCAATTAATAATACTGTTAAAAGAATACTAAGCCACATTAAAGGCAAGATTCTAAATAATCGTTTGGTGTAAAATTGATAAGTGTTTTTAAAGGTCAAGCTCTGGTGATAGACGTGGTACAAGGTAAGTCCACTGAGCACGTAAAAAATTGATACTCCATAAATCCCTGCAATACCCAATAATGTGTCGCTCCCATAAGGATGAAGAGTCCACGAAAAATAGTGATAAACCATGATCACAATTGCCATGATTCCACGTAAATAATCTAAGGTATTGATTCTCATTTGCGTAAATATAGTTCATTAGTAATTTTGTAACTTGTGAGGATGAAAAAAATTACGACTCTTTTTCTTGTGTTTTCTTCGGCGGTGATGTCGGCGCAAACAATTACAGCCACATTAGATTATACTAAAACAAGTACTGCCAGTCCTTTGCTATATGGATATAACCAGGATCATGAGTTGCCTGCGGATAATAGTTTGTGGACCATAAGAAGGTTAGGAGGAAATAGGATGAGTACTTTCAATTGGGAAATTGGAGCTACTAATTCAGGAAGTGATGCTAGTTACACCAATGATAACAGGATTCCTAGTTTGTTGGGTGTGCTTTGGAACGACAAGGATAAAGTTGGTGAAGCATACAGGGCTTTTCATCAAGACAATGTTAATTTGAGTATTGCATCAATCATCACAGTTCCCATCCACGGATGGGTGGCGAATGATAAAACGGGAGCAAATACAACAACTCCTCCAAGTGCAAGGTACAGTGAGCTAATATACAGCAAGGGGAGTGCTTTTACATTAACTCCTGATGTTAATGACGGTAAAGTTTACTTAGATGAATCCTTCAATTTTTTAACCAATAGTTTTGGAACTTCTAGTTTTACGGGTGGTGTTAAATATATCGCTCTGGACAATGAACCAGCTTATTGGGACAATACCCACGCGCATATTCAACCGTCGGCACCAAATGCTATAGATTATGTGAACAAGGTAATTGCTGCTGCAAAAGCAGTAAAGTCTGTTGATCCTAATGTAAAAACTATTGCCGGAGAATTTGCAGGTACGAACATTTACACTTTTGGAAATGCGCCAGATTGGGCTACCGAAGGAGCAGGTTACGACTGGTTTATATCTTACTTTTTAAGCAAACTGAAAGCTGCATCCTTAGTGGAAGGATATGATTTAATTGATTACATTTCTTTTCATAATTATCCTCAGCATAAAATTGGAAGTGATGGAGCTTTTAGTAGTTCGGGAACAATTGTAAAAAGTGCAACGTCCACAGATGCGCACATTAGGAATGCTAGAATGCAGTTTGCGAGAAGCATGTGGGACGAGACTTATATTGAGCCGAGTTGGTTGACAAATTCCTTTTTAAGTGGAGGGTCAAACAAAATATTAAAACGCATTCAGTCATCGATTGATACCTATTACCCAGGGATTAAAATAATGGTTGGTGAGTTTGACTATGGGCACAGTGACGACATTTCTCATGGAATTGGAATAACTGATTTGCTAGGTGTTTTTAATCAGTACGGAGTTGATATTGCTACAAGATGGGATTTAGAAACTAGTTCAACGGGCGTGTATACCGATCCTGCCTATGCGATGTATAGAAATTACAATGGCTCAGGAGGGCAGTATGGAAATACGATCATTGAAAGCACCTTCTCAAACCCCGATTCTGCATCCGTTTGGGCCTCTTCAGATAGTGATGACAATGACGTTCACTTGATGCTAATCAATAAGAGTCAAACAGGTTCCAAAAGCTTTGAAGTGAGCATGGATGATGTAAACTATGACGAGACCGTTCATGAGGTGTGGGGGTTTGACGAGAGCTCATCAAATATAACAGCACAAAGTCATGACGGAGTATTCAGCGGTGGACAATTAATCATAACAATTCCAAAGTTGTCAGTGTACCATGTAGTTATAAAAAGAACAGCTACAGTAACAGGTATTGGTGACACAATGAAAGAAAGTAATGTTGTGTATCCTAATCCAACTAGTGGGGTTGTGAATTTTGGAAAAACATGTGCGTGGGAAATGACAAATAGCAAAGGGCAAACTTTAAGTAAAGGTTACAGCAACAATTGTAATTTAGCCAATTTCCCAGCAGGGACTTATCAATTTGTCATTGAGGGACAGGTCCATTTAGTGGTAAAGGAATAATGTCACGATCGTAAGTATAAACCGTTATTTTTCCATTGTCACCAACTTTTTTCAGCTGAGATGCTAATCCTGGATAAACAGTATGAATTTCTGCTGCAAAGACATCATTTTCAATAATTATGTAATCGTAATCCCACGACAGGGCGAGGTCAATGTGGGCCTGATGAGGTGAATTAATAGCATACCCCTTTCTGTTTAAAAATACGAAGGGAGTGTTCGGTGAAAAGACGGAAATGATTAATATTTTTGCTGTATCAGGAACTTGCAGTTGGGTCAGTAATTTACCAGATTCTTTAAAATTTTCGACCGTTTTATACATAATGTCGTAGTCGTGAATATGTCTCCGTCCTTTTTGCATTTTGTGCGCTTTGGTCATCAAAGGAACTGCTACAGCTACCAATATGACACCGTGAATGATAGTGTGTTTAAGGGTGGTAGTATTTAAAAAGTCTGAAACGCTAGGAGAAAAAGAAAGGATAAAAACTAACAGTAAACATATAGGGAAGTAAAAACTGTCCAAGAAATAGTAGTCGTGATCAACAAACTGTTTTAACATCAGGGATGAAAATATGATGCATCCAAGAGTAATTATTAGTACGATAAACAAGAATTGTTTTTGGTGAATTGCGACCTGTTTTTTCAGATAGAATTTAGCAAAAATGGTCAGGGAAATTATGACGGTAGCGATGTGATAGTGTGATTTAGAAAAGTATTGTTTAATCCAAGTATGGTAGCTTTTACTAACTATTTGTTTTACTTCAATCCATGATTCAGCGGGAAGGAAACTACTTAAAAAAATTGAGCCGTATTGGGTACTCAATAAGCTGTTGTGGTAGGCAAAACCTCCAATGAAGGTCCCGGAAATTAAAACAACGAGAATCTTTGTTGCAATTGTTAGACGGTTTCCTTTAATTTTTTCAAAACGTAAAAATCTCAATAATTCAATGGAGATTATTGCTATTAATGGAATAGCAAAGGTTGTTCTACTGAGTGTGGCAAACGTGAGTAAGGAAATGGCATAGATGAAGTGTTTAAGGTTGTTTTTTTGCGTTTCTTGGGTCAGAGTTGATGGTTTTATTTCTTCTTTTTTTGACTCAAGATTTGAAATGTTAACACTGCTAAAACCTCGGTATTTTAAATAGTGATACAAGGCAATGGTCGTTAAACTTAAAGAAGGAATGGTAGGTAGAAAACTGCTTTGATAAAAAACAAAAACGGGAGAACTCATGCAAAAGATTAGTGCGAGAACCGATTTGAATTTACTTTTTGTTACCAGGAGAGATAACTTATAAAAGTAGTAAAGCCCAACAACGCTAAAGCCGAGGGTGTATGTGCGGAAAACCCAAGGCATCGCACCTCCAAAATTAGCCCCATATTCGGGTCCTAAAATATGCATGATTAATCCTACAAAGTAATCGTGGATTGGGAAATCCACTGCTGTTATGCTTTGTTTTCCTGGAGAAACAAACAAAAATGGAAATTGATGGTTTATGAGAAAAGTTTCTGGGTGGAAAAAATCAAAACCATTTCGTACAAAGCCTACTGCTAAAGAGTACCGATCTGTCTGTGCCCATGCATGGGTGAACGCAGGAAAAGTATTAATGTAGGGGTAATGAAATATCACTGCCACTGCACATATAAGAGCAAAAACCAAGTAATTTGATTGATTAGAATTTCTTCTTGGAAACAGAAAAGTTTTATGCCACACGTTTCGTACGTTTAATTGCTAAACTGAATAATTACCAGCTACTCAAATGTATAGAAAACCCTTGCAATTAATTTCTTTACTGGAGTTTTTTGAATGTTTCCTGAATTAACTTTTCCGCTAATTTGCCTTGAAAGCTAAATGATTTTTTGTGGGATTGCTTGATCGACTTTTCTTTTTCATACCACTTCCAAATGAAGCCTCCGGCAAACCATTCATTGGTCCATATTTCTAGAAACATAGCTGAAAGTGCGTTAACCTGGCATTGCTCACAGTAGGTTTTATCAGTGTTATGTTCCCACGGCTTTACCGTTGTGTACTCACTTGCTTTGTAGCCAAATTCTGTGAAGACTATTTTCTTGTTGTAGCGCTGGGAAACATCTTCTAGTTGTTTTTTCCATAACCACCATTCACGCTTGAGTTTTTTAATGCTTGGTTTTGCCTTTGTAGATAAGGGGAAGTAGGCATCAACCCCAATGTAGTCCATTTTGCTCCAAAAAGGACAGAAACTGTAGGAATCCCAATTTTCAGCATAGGTTAACTTTCCTTTGTAAACGGCTTTGATTTCATCAATTAACTGAAACCAATATTTTGAATCTTTTTTGATGGCTGCATACTGTTCGGTACCAATACATAGCAGTTCCACCTGATGTTTCTGAGCCAGAACGGCAAAACTCAAAATGTACTTTTTGTAGGTAGCTTTCCAAATGATCCATGCCGAATCAGTCAAGTTGATGGTTCCTGTGTACGAATTATCCGACATCCAGATGTGTGGTTTTATCATTACTTTTAATCCACTGGCGTGAGATAATTCAATTGCTTTTGCTGTGCCCTCTAGAGATTCACCTTCCCATTGCCACGGGTGATTGAAACTTATCTTACCAGTTGTCTTGTCACAAAACGCGTATGGACTCCAGGACATCCATTTTGGATTAATTGTTTTTAAGTGCACAAATGCGTTGCTGTCAACACTTGTTTTTTCAGCTACAAAATTAACTCCTGTGATTTTTTGAGCCTGCGCAGAGAAACAAGTATAAAGAAAACAAAAAAGCGGTACTATATGCCTCATGACTATTCTGGTGTTTTATACAAATATGCAAATAGTCTTTGTGTATTCTTGTCCGTAAGGAGACGATAATCAATTGGTTTGAATGATTTTGATGATCATAATTGTGGAAACAAATATATTAGACTACATTTAATTCCTCATGTCTAAGCTAGCTCCAGAAAACAAATTTTTAGATTTTTCAGATTACGGAAGAGCTCCTGCAAGATGGATTGCAAAAAGTTTATTGAATACAAAGTTCACCGCAGTTCATGTGACGATAATGTTCATGATTTGCGGGCTCTATGCTGCTTATTTCATGGTAATGGGCGAGTACGTTATTGCTGGACTGTTGCTTGTTTTAAAGTCCATTTTAGACGCTGCTGATGGTGAATTGGCTAGGTTAAGGAAAAAGCCATCTTACATCGGGAGGTATTTGGACTCTGTTTTTGATTTGATATTAAATTTCATACTTTTTTATACCATCAGCGCTATTACTCAGGGGAGTTGGAAATTGATGTTGCTGGCATTTTTCGCTTTGCAATTACAAGGAACAGTATACAACTATTATTACTTGATTGTGAGGAATAATTCGGCCGGCGGAGACACTACTAGTAGGATCAACGAGAATTCCTTTCCAAAAGCTTTGCATGGCGAGAACCAGACCATGGTGAATATTCTTTTTGTGATGTACACCGTCTTATATAGAGGGTTTGATAGAATGGTGATTACACTAGACTCAGGAGCTCAAAAAATAAAACAATTACCTAATTGGTTTTTAAGTTTAGCCTCTTTATACGGATTAGGATTTCAGCTACTAATCATGGCTGTAATGTTAGCCACAGGATTAATAGAATACATCATTCCATTTTTCATCTTTTATTCCTTTTTGATTGTAGTAATCATATTATTGAGGAAGATTAGCATTAAATAATTACCGAATTATAACATGACTTATTTAGTACGAAGAGAAACATTTAACGCAGCGCACCGACTTTTTAGAAAAGATTGGTCAGATGAAAAGAATTTGGAAGTTTTTGGAAAGTGTTCCAATCCTAATTGGCATGGTCACAATTACGAGTTATTTGTTACCATTAAAGGAGAGGTTGATCCTGAAACTGGATTTGTCATCAACTTGAAGGATTTAAGTAAAATTGTTAAACATAGGGTCATTGAAAAAGTGGATCACAGTAACTTAAATTTGGACGTGTCTTTCATGGAAGGTTTAATAACTTCCGCCGAGAACATAGCGATTGCTATTTGGAACGAGATTGAAGGCGACATTGCCGCTTTGGGTTGTGAATTACATTGTGTTAAATTAGTTGAAACGGAAAACAACGTGGTAGAACACTACGGGAAATAGTTTATTTTTAAAAAAAATATCGAGATGGGTGGTTATAAGAAAATCGAGCAGTACGACGAAGAAACAACAGCTTCTTTGTCAAATGTATACAAGCAAGTATTAACTGATATTGGGGAAGACACCAACCGAGAAGGCTTGGAGAAAACTCCTGAAAGAGTTGCAAAGGCATTGCAATACCTAACCCATGGTTACGATTTGGATCCAACTGAAATATTGAGATCAGCCATGTTTTCTGAAGACCATGATCAAATGGTTATCGTTAAAGACATTGAAGTTTATTCCATGTGCGAACACCACATGTTACCATTTTTTGGAAAAGCACACATAGCTTATATCCCTGATGGAAAAATAGTTGGATTGAGTAAAATACCAAGAGTGGTTGATGCTTTTGCAAGACGATTACAAGTTCAAGAAAGATTGACTGATCAAATAAAAACATGTATTCACGAGACTTTGAAACCGCTAGGAGTAGCTGTTGTAATCGAAGCTCAGCACATGTGCATGCAAATGAGAGGTATTCAAAAACAAAACTCTTTAACAACAACTTCGTCGTTTACGGGAGCGTTTGAAAATGATAAAACCCGTAAAGAGTTCATCAGTTTAATTGCTAGAAGAAATAGTTAATTCATATTTTGAAAGAAGATCAAAAAATATTGAAAGGAAAGTATCTCCTGTTTTTTTACTTGATTTTCTTGATTGGTTTCGGTTGCACTCGTGCCTCAGAAGGTAATTATGTTGGATATTTTTCTGGGAAATACACAATCCCATATGAAGGAGGGTCTGATACAGGATATGCTGATCGGGGTCACGATTTTATAATAACAGAATCAAATTCAAAAGAAATAATTTTTGATGGTGGTCAATCAATTCTCTATAAGGATGGAAATAATTTGACTGGTGTTCTAAATAAACAGGGTAGAGGAAATTCGAGTCTTACTGGCCAGTGTTGCACCCATGGTGTAATTGAAGTTATTAACGGAGCCTGGGAGAAAAAGAATGGGGTTCATATTATTAGTGGGAATTACACTTCGACTTATCAAAATACTCAAGGTGAAGGTGTCGTCAATATATTTGATCTTGAAGGTTGGTTTAAAATTACTGAAGTAGAAGAATAATCTAATGAATTTGAATTTAAAAAATGTTATCATAACGGGAGCGAGTGGAATGGTTGGAAAAGCCGTTTTATTAGAATGTTTGGAGGATGACAGAATTGGAGAAGTTTTACTAATTAATCGAAAGTCTTTGGGGTTAACTCACCCAAAAATCAAAGAGTTATTAATCGGAGATTTTAGTAAGTTTTCAAAGAATGACTTACCTTCTTTGATAGGTGGTCGTATTTTCGACGCTTGCTTTTTTTGCATGGGAGTATCTGTTGTTGGAATGTCCGAAGAGATGTACCACAGTGTTATTTACGAAATCACTAAATTGTTTGCTGATGAATTGTTCAGCGCTAATCCTGAGATGATATTTAATTACGTTTCAGGCGAAGGCACTGATAGTTCTGAGCAAGGAAAAATTATGTGGGCAAGGGTGAAAGGTAAAGCAGAAAACGCTGTTTTCACAAAAGGATTTAAAGATGCCTACGCTTTCCGACCGGGGATTATTTTACCTGAGAAGGGGATAAAATCCAACACAAGCATTTACAACATAGGATACATGATCACTTGGCCATTGTTCCCTTTGTTCAGGAGAATGAAAAATGTGACCACAACGACTTTGTTTGGAAAAGGCATGATCAATACGCTGTTTTATCCTCAGGCCCAAAAGATCTTGGAAAATTTCGATATCAATATTCTATCAAGAAAATAATTTTCGACCGAGCTGTCCTGATTGAACATTACTGGAAAAATATTTTTTAATTATTATTCCCAGTATTATTGATTAGGAATAAAGGTGGTGATAACCTGTCTTGATTATTCGTGTCGTTTTTGAGAACTAAACCCTTGGCTTGACTACGGCTTTTCAGCATACATGACTTTCCATGCCCACAGGTTTTTCGCGAGAGCTTTGTATTGGTACAAACAACCTTTGTAGTGCGTCTTTCCAAATCGAGAAGCTTTAGGGTGTGAAATATTGTAGGCAATCGAGGGTAATGCTCCGAATACGCCTGCTAAAAACATTCTCCAAGCACTTTTACGAATGGCATTAGTGTAGTCTATTGTATCGATAGCTTTAAAACCAGACTCTTCAAGTTTATCTTTAAAAAATTCACTTGAAGTGATTTTGGTAATACTCCACGTTTGCAGCCATTTTTGAATGTAATTGTGTTTGTCTTTTTGGTGGTCAGTAATCAAGTAATAATCACATAATATTAGGCGACCTCCTTTTTTAAGTAGACGAAATGCTTCGTCTGTGAAATCCTTTTTGTCCACTGTATGGCAGATGCTTTCGCAGGCCCAGATAACATCAAATGACTCGTCAGGAAAACTTGTTTTTGTGTAGTCCATTTCTGCAAATGATACTCTGTCTGACATTCCGTTGTCAAGAGCTTTTTTGGTAGCTAGTGCTACTTGTTTTTCACTTAAAGTAATGCCTGTTACTTTAACTTCCTTTTGACTAGCAATGAAAAAAGCAGCTCCTCCAACACCGCACCCCGCATCGAGAACACGGTCACCATCTTTTATTTTTCCTTTGTCAAAAAGAACTTGATTGGTATTGATTAATGATTCAGCAAAGTTGGATGTATTTTCATCCCAAATACCGTAATGCAAAGACAACGTATCTCCCAAATTCCACCAGTTTTCATAATGGTGTTGTGTGGTGTTATAATACTCTGCTGTGTCTTTACTTTCAAACATTTTCTCCAAGCCTACAATTCGTGACGAAATTACGAAATTCAACTGGTTTCATTTTTGAAATTTAAAATGAATTACTTTATCAGCGAAAGACCTTCTGTTGCACTTGCATCACCGGGTGACAACAACAATATTTTACCGAACAACACTTTTGCCTCACGAGTTTTACCTAGTCTGTAATTTGTCCAAGCAAACATCAAAAGCCCATCGTAATCAAAAGGGTACAGGTTAACTACTTTTTCAAAATATTTGTACGCTGTTTGGAAATCCTTTTTGTCGTAATGAATGTATCCTAATTTGTAGTTGGCTACTGTATTTTGAGGGTCAATTTCAAGTACTTTCCCGTACTCTTTAATTACTTTAGTCATGTTTCCCAACGCCGCAGCTGGATAAACTATTCCTAACCTTGCCTCAATTGACACCGGCATTAAATCAATGCATTTTTGATAGTAATTGATTGACTCTTGATAGCTTGCTGCACTGTACGTTAACCAACCAAGTCTCAAGTTGATTTCATAAGAACTTTCACTGTACACTTTTTTGAGTGCAGCAATTGCAGAGGGGTAATTACTTACTTTTTCAAAATAATAACTTTGCGTAAAGGCATTGGCTACAGGGTTGTTTTGAGCTTTGATCATAGTTGAGCTAGCAAACAAAATCACAACTACTGCCATCGACCGTAGAAATTGATTACTAACTAATTTTCTGTGCTCTCTGGTACTTTTTTTATTGCCTATTTTCATAATGGAGTGTATTTAAGTGATAAGTAAAATGAATTGTACCGGTAATCATCAATTGATTCTGACGTCTTTTGTTCGCGTTCAAAAGCCGTTGCTATTTGCCATTGTTTAGCCAATTGATAATTTAGTCCCAAAGTAATTTTTGAAGTTGTTAAGTCAGGAGAATTGTTCAAAATTGAACCATTCCATTCGGCAATGTTATTACCCCTGCTGTTTAAGTAAGAGGTAAATAACCCTAATTTTTTAGTGGCCTGTAAACTTACAAAAGGTAGAGCTGAGAAGTAGTTTGTACTGTAAAAATCAGCGGTGTGAAAATATCCTTTTATCCCCAAACTTAATTTGGTATTGTCTAAAGGATAAAAAGTATAACTGGCATCGTGTTGCATTTGAAACACAGAATCTATTTCCAAACCTGTGGTGCCGATGGCAAAGTTGTGTTTGCCAATTTGCTTTGATATAATTGCCGATGCTGCATAAGCCTGAGTATTATACTTTTGCTGGTATGTTTCGAAATTAATTAGACTGGTTCCATATAAATAGTGGTAAGATAGAGACAACAGGTATTCCTGTCCCACCGGTATGTTTCCTTGAACGAAATAGTCCTTTTGTCCAAAATCCCAATATTCAGCTTGTTGATTGTAAGTGCTAAAGTTATGGTTGAAAGATACCGTTTTGAATAAGTAGTGGCCTACGTTGAAAGACAGCAAGTTTGCAGTGGGGACATCTTCAGAGTTACTGAATTTAAATCCCGGATTAAATCCTATGTAATTGAATATTTTCTTACTGTCAAATAAGATTAACCCTTGTGAATGGGCACTTAGTTTTAAAGCAATTTTTCTGCTTTTTTCATACTGTCCAGTGTAGAGGTAACTTAACGATAAATATCTCACAGGAAATTCCTCGACTGGGTTAAATCCAACTGCAGCTTTAAGGTGTTTAATCGCAGTAAAATATTTCCCTAAGCTAAAATAAGCGACCCCCATTCGTGAACGTAAATAGTAATAGTCAACGCCCTGCTCCAAGGCAGAATCACCTGCAGCAACCAATGCTTTCCAGTCATTTTTCAAGTACAAACTGTAAGTTCGGGCTTCAATCATTTTTGCAGTTGGTAACTCGTTAAGCATATTTATTTGCACCTCATCTTGCGCCTGAACTTCAGACGACAAGTTTACCGAAAACATCAGTATTGCTGTTATGATATGAATTTTGCTCGGATACATTGGTCTGCTTTCTTGATGTTAAATTCGTTAATACTACCTTCTGTTATTTGCATATCAAAGACTAATTCTGAATTGATTTTTGATCCAATTTTAGCTGTACTTACCGACCGAAACTTGATGCTTTTAGGATCCATTTCGTTATCAATCTCTGTATAAGTAGCAGAGAATTTCGCTTTTAAGTATATATTAAATGGAGCAACGAAGTCCTGGATGAATTTGCTGATGCCTTTGTAAAAACCATCGATAGGAAGAATGTCTTTCACTTCCACCTCTGGGTAATACGCTAAAAGTACCTTGTGTGCTCCAATAAAAAAGTCATGCAAGAGAGATTTGTGATCGCCATGGAACTCCGTAAAATAATGCAACGTTCCGTTGTTCACGAAGTACGCACTCGACTTAGTTTCTGCACAATAAATGTAAGTTTGGTTGAGGGCATTAGTAAACACCTCCCATTGAACCCTACTTTTAATATTGGCTTTAGTGCCATTTTCATCGCCATTTTGACTTTCCGTAACCTCAAAATTCATGCTCATCCCGGGAGTGAATTTCATGGCATCAACAATTAAAGTAGTTGGGCTTACCTTAAATATTGTTTGACCTTCTTTAGGATATTCAAACGCATGGAAGTTGTGTTTTCCGTTCTCTTTAGAAATATAATATGCCAAAGGGTATTCTAATGTTTTTGCTCCAATGTATGGAGTGCTTTGCATTTGAAAATGTATGTGAGGTTCAGGTGATCTTCCAGAGTTACCACATTTAGCGAGTAAGTCTCCCTTTTTTACATAATCGCCGAGCTTTACTTTGAATGACCCCTCTTTGATGTGCGTAATTTTACTGAACAAGAAGTCGCCATGTTTAATAACAATCGCATTTCCCCAGTTTTTATCCAAGTTGACATCTCCAATAGCGTTGTCAGGAATTCCGTCTTCAAGGGTTACAACGAATCCATCAGCAGGTGCTAATACTGGTAAATCAAAACAGTAAAAATCAGTTGTTTTGTCTCCCGGAACTTTGAATGTTTTTTGTTTATCGTCAGCAATCACAAAATCAAAAGCAAACTTCCAATCCTCCTTGTGAGTGATTTTTCCGTCATGAGCTTGAGAAACAAACCACTCCCCAAAAAATGGTAAATGTAGGTGAAAGTAAGTGTCGTTTTTGTACCGTTCTAGGCTGTGCTTGTGAGCATAAAGGTTTTTTTCAGGGGAATACAGCTGATGCTGCACAAGTGCTAAACCATTGGCTGTTTGTCGTTGAAGTAAAACGTACAAAAACAACATGGCAACCAATGAAAAAGGCAAGGAATAAATAGGTAAGCCATAAGTGTAAAAGAAGGAACCAAGTGCGCTAATACTCAAAGCAATCATTATAGAAGCTAGTATGACAAGCAAGTAACTTCTCCAAGAAGGAATCAAGAAAAAACCACCCAATGCAATGGCTGATAAAATGTAGTTGAATCCAATATAACTATACTCTAATTCGGTCATGTTTCCTTGAAGTAAATCGCAGAAATAGTACCCCGTTAAGAATCCAATGATTGATAATGAGAAGGCAATTCTAGAGTACATTAAGAGGCCCACTGCTATAATTCCTCCCACCAGTAAGTTATATTGAAAAAAGATAGCTCCCAATGATTTCAAATAAACATCTATCAGCAAGGGAGATTTAATGAGACTCACTTCATACATGAATGCTCCAATACTTGGACCCCAAAAACTGTACAATTCATTGATGGTAAAAATACCACGCTCACTGGGGACAAAGGCTCTGAATCCATTGGCGCCTAAAAGAACTGTCCACACTCCCAAAATAAAGGGGATGCTTAAAAAGGGAATTCTGTAGGAGCTAAAAAATGCAGACAACCACACAGAAATCAAGGTGGTAAATACTGCGCCCAATATCAATATCCCAAAAAAGGGCACATTGAACTGGAAGTATGCTCCCACTATAAAACCAACCATTATCGAGTTGAAGGTATATAAACCACTTTTTAGCAGTTCTTTGTTGAATCCCATCCAATCACAGAGTAGTACCGAAATTATACCAGCCAGTAATCCACTGAATCCAATGAATGGATTTAGAAATGATGCCAGCAATAACAGGTATCCAAACCATGCATGGTTGGAGAAAAAGACCTGTCCATAACTATTGACAATCGAATCTTTGTATAATTTAAGTTTGTTCATTTACTCGTTGTTGATTCTTCTGTATTAATGTAGGCACATGAATTACGTGCGTGAACTTAGTTTTTTTGTTGCAAAATTGAAGGCCATGTTTCACTTATTGAACACTTAACTGCACGAAGGATGCATTTTAAACCAACCTTAGTTTAAATAATGTTTGACTAGAACACGAGCAATCGTGAAAAGCAAAGCATGTTGCCCTCAATTCGCTACAATTTAAATTCTTTTAAATAATCTGGTAAAGATTCTGCTTCCTCAATGTTACCCAACGTTTCTCGGTGTCTAATAACATGAGGTTTTTCATCCAAGTCAATCATAACAACTGCTGGACGCAATGCAATGAATTGCATCCATTGAGTCATGTTGTATGCACCAACTGTGTGTACAACTACGTTGTCTCCTCTTTTTAGAGGAGGCAGTGTAATGTTTTCACGGATGACATCTATGTTCATGCAAAGTGGACCGTACAATACTGCATCCTCCGTGTATTGAGAAAATTCTTGAGCTGGAGACACTTTGTGATCATACCAGAAAGAAGTAAACAATACGTTAACTCCAAAGTCCATGATCGTGGCTCTTCTTCCGTCGGATAATCTTTTATTCGAGATTACTGATCCCAATAGAGATCCTGCAGAATCAATAAGTGCCCGTCCAGATTCTAATATTAGTAGCGGTAATTCATTTTCAACAAACCCTGCATTTAATATAGAAGTGGTAATGGCTTCCGCATATTGATCAAAAGTGGGAGACGTGTCAACTCCTTGTAAGTAGGATCCTTTCAACGTATTTTGTGAAGCAAATCCACCTCCTAAATCTAAATATTGTATATTTTTCTTGTACTTGGCTTTAATCGCTAGTGCCAATTCAGACAACTTTGTAGCAGCAACTCCATAGGCATTTGGACTCAACATGAATGTTCCAATGTGTGCATGAAGTCCTACCAAATCCATCTTGTCGTTCAACATGATCTTATTAATAGCATCCCATGCTTGTCCGTTTTCATAATTGAAACCAAACCTGTCCCACATAGGGTAAACACCTACATCCATATTTACTCGAATAGCTACCCTAGGACGAACATCCATGTCTTCAGCTAGCTCTCTGATCAGGTACAATTCATCCAAATGATCAATGTGTATCAATGAATCATTTGTGATGGCTAACCTTAAATCTTCTTCCGTTTTGTCTGGTCCGTTGAATATAATTTTATTTCCAGGACAGTTGTTTTTAAGTGCTTTTTGGTATTCAAACCCCGAAACTACTTCTCCCCAAGACCCTTCCTGGTGATATACATTACAAACTGCGTTCATGTAATTAGTTTTGTATGACCATGCAAATTGTACTTTAGGGTACCTTGTTTTAAAGGCTCTATTAGCATCTTGCATAGTGTCTCTAATTGTTTTTTCAGAGATCACAAAAAGTGGCGATCCAAATTCTTTAATTAATTCTTTAACTCCGTTGCCATCCACATGAGTTACTGGAGCGTATTCTGTTTTTGTGCCAAATTTGTTGGTTACTCCAGTGTTTAGTCTAGTTATAACAGGTCTTTCGTATTGTAGCTTTTTCATATATCGTAGTGTTTGTGCTTTTCTAGTCAATTAGTTAGCGAAGCAGGTTAACATTATAGTCGTTTAGTTCTTCCGTTGGAGGTTTAAAGCTCTCCCGCAGTTGATATTTTTTCAAATTCGTTCAAGTTGACTATCATGTCGTAGGAATATCGAATAAACATTTTTCCTGCATCATAGTCGGTGAATGGTTTTACCTCGTCCCCCATCGCTAATCTCATTAGTGCATCGGGATGATTTTGTCCACATCCTACTGCTAAGTATACCCAAGCCGGAAATCGTGGATTAATTTCAATAAGGTAATATTCACCTTCCGTGGTTTTCATTATTTCAAGCTCGAGGCCACCTCTCCATTTGGTGGAAGAAATCATGGAGGTTGTCATGTCCATCAATTTTTCGTCCTTGATGGCAATTCCTGCCCAAGCTTTTCCTTTATCAGTGATGTAGGTTTTTCTCATCGCAACTGCTCCTACTGTGGTTCCTTTTCCGTCGCCTAATGCTGTTACATTAACTTCCTGTCCGTGAACAAATTTTTGTACTATGATTGGAAGTCCCCATTTAGCAGAGATTTTGTTAAAGTGGTTAGCAGCTTGCTCAGGTGTGTAGGCAATTGAGGCATCATAAAACTTGCCTTTAATTACCATTGGGTAACCAAAATCTTCCTGTAAATCTGGAATTTCAGCTGTACTGAAAATCATTTTGCTCATCGGGACTTTAATGCCGTGCTCGTCGCCAAATTCATTCAAGTTTGCTTTGTGACGTTCGTCAAATTGTTCTTGTGTTGGAACAAACATTTTGATACCCATCACATTCTCAAAGTGATCTGTGAGTTTTATAAAGCTGAAAAGTTCGGCGTCAAAATTTGGAATTATTAAGTCTATTTTTTCAACAGCATGTATGTGTTGCAAACGGGTCAATAAACTGTCAACACCACTAGAAGGGAAGGGGATTTGGTAAGTTTTGTCAACCAAATCGTGCATGTATATTCCTGGCTCTAGTGCTTCGTACGACAATCCAATGATCCTAACATCATACACTTCGCTTTCCCTCAATCCTCGGACAACTGGTATCCCTGGTCCTGGACTATCAATGGCATTTAAGCCAGTAACAGCGACGGTGATTTGTTTTTTAGTGCTCATTTTGAGTATTTTTAAAAGTTAGTATGGTAGGCGAAAAGGGTTGCTTATTTTTTAGCGTCTTCAGCAACATTCAATTTTAATAAGGTGCTTACGAAATCGTAATAGTCTTTTTCAAAAGTTGATTCGTCGGTCATATAATTGTCAACTATTTGCTTTTTAATTTCAACTTCCGATTTTCCGTCCTTAAGCAAAGTGATAATTTCTAATCCGATTGGGTTGGCTGAAAATGAATCTCCGTTCGAAGGGTCAAATACAAATCCTGAATCACTTAGGGCTATGTTTTTCTTGATGTTCATAATGTTTATTTTTTGGTTTGATCCTTTTCGAATTGGTAGTTAAACCGCAAACCTGATTAGTATATAATTTACTTTTAATGGCTAGCAACAAATTAACAAATAATGCAGGCTTAAATTGTTACAGGATTTTTGAAAAGATGTATAAGATTCTGTTTTCCACGGTTTTGTTTTTGTACATTTGAGTAGGTTACAAAATAGCCAAAACACCTTTGATTTATGGGTGTTGGAAGGAATTGAAGGGAAATGCAGGGAAATTCATTTAATACAACACATAAAGTTTTAGCCATTAAAAACATGGTTAGTAAAAGTTGTATTATAGTAGTTCGTCAAGAATTAGAACGAATTGGGTTTATCAAAGTGATTAAAGTTGAATTGGGAAGTGCCGAAATCAACTACGACTCTCAAATCATAGGATTGGATGTAATTGATTCTATACTGAAGAGGAATGGCTTTGAATTACTTAGAGATACTGATGGTATTTTGGTTGGACAAATAAAAAGTGCCGTCATTGAGCACATTTTTTACGGGAGCAATACTAATTCGTTGATCCGGAATTCGGATTACTTAAGTGAACGATTAGAACAGCCTTATCCATATTTAAGTAAAGTGTTCAAAGAACGTGCTGGAACTACGCTAGAAAAGTACATTATCCTGATAAAAATTGAACGGATTAAAGAGCTCATCACTTATAATGAACACTCGCTTTCAGAGATTTCTTACATGATGGGATACAGCAGTGTTCAGTATTTAAGTAATCAATTCAAGCAAGTTACAGGCTATACCGTAAGTGTTTATAAAGAAAAAGGTGGTGACAGAAAAGTGCTGGGTGAAGTGATATAAATCCACGAATAAGAACTTCGACTTCATGAATGACGTTTTCATTTTCTTAGAGAATTACTTTATTTACATATGGCTGGCAGTGATGTCATATATCCTAATTGTTTTCTATTTTGGCGCAAAGAAAGCGAACAAACTATTTGATACATTTGATGAGGGGAAAGTAGTTTATTCGGAAAAAGGGGCTTCTGGATATTCAATGGAATCCTTTAGAACAAGAAATGGTGGGTCAAGTAAGCTACTTCATATTTTAATTACGCCTGACGAATTAGTTTTCACTTCATATTTTTTCGTCCTATTCGTAGCCAAGAGAAGTGATTTGCTTCATAGAGTTCCAATAAAAAGCATTGAGAGTTTGGATATTGAAAAAGGGCGGTGGTCACCTAAACTTCATGTTAAGTTCAAGAATGAACGAGGTGAGAGTAAAGATGTAGTTGTAGTTTCAAGTAACATTGATAAAATTAAATCATTGCTCGAGGAGTTAAAGAGTTCAAATAACCCCTAGATGCTTTTTAATTATGTTCCACAGAATGTTTGGTAACCATCATTTTGTTGTGAAACTAACTGAAATTGTGAAAAGTCAAGACCAATGTTATACGGATCCCTAGTGTGTAAAAGTAGCTTTTCGAAGGTGTTCATCTCAGCGCTATCTGCAGCCTCATTTAAAGCGATTTCCACTAAATTATTTCTAGGAATTATTCGGGGGTTTACTTCTTGCATTCTAGTAAGAGACGCTTCATTGCTTAGACCAATTCTTTTATTCCACTTCTTTAGAAATGAGTTTAATTTATCGACAGTGTTATGATTGTAATCAATCAAGTTGAATTTTATTCCTGTTGGTTCCTGTTCAATTTCATTCTCAAGACTTAAAAATGAATTCGTATAATCGGCTTTGTTTTCTTGCATCCACGATAAAAATTCTTCGACTAAAACTTTGTCTTCGGGTTGTTCATCTCCCAATAACCCAAGCTTACTTCGCATCATGTTTAAGTGCTCCGTTAAGTACAAATCCTCATAACTATCGATGGCTTGCTGGCCTAAGAGGAACGCTTTCTCTTCGTCCTCCTCAAAAAGAGGAAGAAGTGTTTCCGCGAATCTTGCCAGGTTCCACAACAAAATTCTTCCTTGGTTGCCAAAAGCGTATCTTTTTTGGGTATCGATTGAGCTAAATACAGTTGCTGGATCATAAGTATTCATGAATGCACATGGTCCATAATCAATTGTTTCGCCTGAAATTGTAATGTTGTCCGTGTTCATTACACCATGTATAAAACCAACCCTTAGCCAATGAACAACAGTGGAGATTTGCTTCTCCATTACTTTCTTAAAAAGTAGAACGTAGATGTTTTCATTTTTAAATTCGTCTGCTAGTAGATCAGGATAATGTCTTTGTATCGAGTAATCAGCAAGCTCTTTTACAGCGTCTTTTCCAATGGTTCTCGCCGCAAACTCAAATGTTCCAATCCTGATGTGGCTTGCTGCTATTCGGGTTAACACACCTCCAGCTTGAACTGTTTCCCTATTTACTGATTCGCCCGTATTGAATACTGCCAAACTTCTCGAAGTTGGAATTTTTAAGCCGTTCATTGCTTCGGAAATTAAGTATTCTCGAAGCATAGAATACAAGGTGGCTTTTCCGTCACCTCTTCTTGAGTAAGGAGTTCTTCCCGATCCTTTCAATTGAACGTCCACTCGTTTTCCTGATTGATCCAATTGTTCTCCTAAAAGTGTAGCTCTGCCGTCTCCCAGGATGCTAAAATGACCAAATTGGTGTCCAGCATATGCTTGAGCAATTGAATTATTCGCAGATGAGTTATTCGTTTTAGAAAGGATCTTGACGATTTGATCCTGGAATTTCGGAGATAATCCTAGTTCAGTAGCTAACTCATCGTTCCAAATTTGAACACTTGGATCGCTAAATTCTTCAGGTTGAACAGTAGAATAAAGTTCTTGAGGTAGCTCTGTAAAGGATAAGTCAGCGTTAAACTTTATAGTCATTGCAGTTGTTGGTTCTATTTTTTTCTCTTTTTAAAACTATAACTAAAGCCAATAGTTAGCATGTCAAAAATGGAACTATCAGAGGGACGAAAAACTCTTCCATTAGAAATGTGAGTGTATCCAACTGATACCGCTGCGTTTCTGGATAAAAAGGTAGATACGTACCAATAGTTGTGAAAGTTAAATCCTGTTTTTAAACCGTCGTTGGTGGCGGCTTGAGATTCCGTCCATGCGATTGCGATTTGTGCTTTAGCATATACTCTTTTCGTTATACGAACTGATAGTTCTTGACCTAAACCAGCTGCATTTCCCAGGTCTTCTGTTACATGAAAAACCGCATACGGAACTGCTGAGAATAGTCTGTCGTAATAAATAGACGTGCTGTCATTGCCATCAAAATACTTTGGATAATCTAAGGATCTTTTGAAAGGCAAGTATACCTGTACAAACATAGCGGGATTGTTGTATTCTCGTTTAGCGGGTGTTCCACCAGCTAACCTGGATCTATAAACACCTGCATTTAAACTAAATTTAAAGGGGACAATTTCCATCGTGTATTTAGCTTTCTTCAATCCCGCAAATGCAAAATTTGAGGAGAACAATAAAATGGTTATTATTGAGGTAATTATTTTCATATTATCGGTAATTGAGATCACAAAGGTAGACATATTGCATCATTATTGTGGCTGAAAAATGATGTTGAACCTTTAATAACATTTCTATTGTTATTATCGTGGTGGGCCACCGCTACATCTTTCCAGGAGACAATTGATGCTGTACGAAAGAGATGAGATAAGGTTGCGTTTTTGGCCAATAAATTTGCTTAGACGTTTTATTTTTTATATATTGTACTGGTAATCAGTCAATTTGAGATACAATATATATTGCACACTGCATAACTAAGACTATTAAAAGGCGCTCTGAACAGGCGCCTTTTTTAATGTTTTTTATTTTCTCCAAATCTATTTCATGCATTCAGATTGTTACTGCTTTAAACTTTTGCTTAATTGGTGAAGTAAAAATCTATAAAATGATTAATTTAGCGCATTAAGGCGGAAATTCAACCTAGTGTTTATAGGTTCAGTTTCGCTTAATAGACACAAAAAAAGAACTATTTTAAATATTATAAAGCATGAAAATCTCTGAAAAATTATCCAGTAAGCAAGAGAAAATAGCAGTTATCGGATTAGGTTATGTTGGTCTTCCAATTGCATTGGAGTTTGCCAAAAATTTATCGGTAATTGGATTTGATATTAACCAAGAAAGGGTTGATATGATGAGGAACGGTGTGGATCCAAGCAGAGAATTAGTTAGCGCAGATTTTGAAAATAGAGACATACATTTTACTGCGTCATTAGAAGAATTAAGGGAAGCAACATTTTTTATTGTTGCAGTTCCAACACCAATTGATGAGCACAACTTACCTGATTTGGCTCCGTTGTTGGGAGCTTCAGGAACAGTAGCTAAAGTGCTGAAAAAAGGAGATTACGTAGTTTATGAATCCACAGTTTATCCTGGATGTACAGAAGAAGATTGTGTTCCTGTATTGGAAGAGGGGTCTGGTTTAAAGTTTGGAGATGATTTTAAAGTAGGATATTCTCCAGAGAGAATTAATCCGGGAGACAAAGAGCATACACTTACTAAAATTATAAAAGTTGCCGCTGGTTGTGACGAAGAATCTGCTGATGAAATCGTAAAAGTATACGAAATGATTATTGAAGCAGGGGTTCACAGAGCGTCAAGCATTAAAGTTGCTGAAGCAGCTAAAATTATTGAAAATACTCAACGTGATGTGAACATTGCATTGATGAATGAACTTTCATTAATTTTCAATAAGCTTGGGATAAACACCTACGAAGTATTAGAAGCAGCTGGAACAAAATGGAATTTTTTGAAGTTTTTCCCAGGTTTAGTAGGAGGACATTGTATTGGTGTTGATCCTTACTACTTGACTTACAAAGCGAGAGAATTAGGCTTCCATGCTAAAATAATCAACTCTGGGAGAGCATTGAATGACTCTATGGGACCTCACTCAGCAAGACAAGTTGTTAAGAAAATTATAGCAGCTGGTAAAGACATCGCAAAATCTAAAGTTTTGGTGATGGGTGCTACCTTCAAAGAGAATGTAAGTGATATCAGGAATTCAAAAGTAAGTTCAGTAGTGGACGAACTTAAAAGTTTTGGTGTTGAGGTTGAAGTACATGATGCTTATGCTTCTAGTGCTGAGGTTCAACATGAATATGGATTTGAATTGATTCCAGAAATAACTGACACAAAATATGACGCTGTAATAGTTGCTGTAAGTCACAAACAGTACCTAGAGTACACTGAAGCTGATTTTGCCAACCTGTTAACTGAAAATGGTGTGCTAGTTGATTTAAAAGGAGCTTTTAGAGGCAAGATTTCTAAATTAAACTACTGGAGTTTATAAGCAATGATTCTAGTAACAGGTGGTGCAGGCTACATAGGTTCACATACAGTTGTTGAACTACTCAAAGAAGGTCATAAAGTACTGGTAGTAGATAACTTTGTTAACTCGAGCAAGAAGATTTTGAATAGGATTGCTCAGATTCAACCTGATCATTTTGATTTCGAAGAAGTTGATGTCACAGATCAATTGGCTCTTGACAATGTCTTTCAGAAATATATTGATATCACAGCAGTAATTCATTTTGCCGCGCATAAGTCGGTAGGAGAATCTGTGCACAGTCCTTTAGAATATTATAAAAATAACGTAAGTGGCTTAGTCTCTTTGTTGAGTGTTTGCAAAAAGTATAAAGTCGAAAAGATAATCTTTTCTTCTTCTTGTACGATTTATGGTGAGCCTAAGGAAATAAAGATTGATGAGAGCACAAAAGTTGCTAAAGCTGCCTCACCTTACGGGAATACTAAGATTGTTGGCGAACAAATCATTCGAGATTTTGCCAATGCTAATGCTACTAAAGCCGTGTTGTTAAGGTACTTTAATCCTATAGGGTCTCATGAGAGTGGACTGCTAGGAGACGAACCTAAGGGAGTTCCTAATAATTTGGTTCCTTATTTAACCAAAGTAGTTGATGGTGAGCTTTCAACTTTGCAGGTATTTGGAGATGATTACAACACCAAAGATGGCTCTTGTATTCGTGATTATATTCACGTTGTTGATATTGCTATTGCTCACGTTAAATCTATTGAGTACCTTGAAAAACTGAAGGAAGGGGAGGTTGATCCTATTAACCTTGGAAGGGGAGAAGGAAGCACAGTTTTGGAGGTAATCGCTGCTTTTGAAAAAGCAACAGGTAAAAGTGTTCCTTTTAAAATTGCTCCAAGAAGAGCCGGAGATGTGGAAGCCATTTACGCTAATTCCACAAAGGCAAAAAACAAACTTGGATGGACCGCAAATTTGAGTTTGGAAAATATGATGAGTTCGGCGTGGAAATTTCAAATAAAAAACAAAAGTAACGGATAGTTTTAGGGATGAACGATTGGAAAATAAACGCAAAGTTTCACGAAGGAGAATTATCGAATTTGTCTTTTTTAATTACAGGAGGAGCTGGATTTATTGGCTCTAACATTGTCCAATATTTAATGGATAATGGCGCTGGTAAAGTAAGAGTGTTGGATGATTTTTCAAATGGCTATAGAGACAATCTTACTAATTACTTAAATGAAGACAGGTTCGAGCTTATAGAAGGTAGTATAACTAGTATTGATACTTGTATTAAAGCTTGCGAGGGAATTGATTATGTGAGTCATCAGGCTGCATTGGGATCGGTTCCACGATCAATAAAAAACCCGTTGGCTACTCATGAGGCAAATGCTACAGGTTTTTTGAACATGATTACTGCAGCAAAAGACGGAGGAGTTAAGCAGATGGTCTACGCAAGTAGTAGTTCTGTTTATGGTAGTAACGAAGATTTACCAAGGTTCGAAGATAAAACTGGGGATCCTTTGTCTCCATATGCTACCAGTAAAAAAACGAATGAACTTTATGCAAAGGTGTTTAAAAACGTGTACGATTTTAACTCCGTTGGCTTAAGGTATTTTAATATTTTCGGTCCTAATCAGAGTCCTAATGGTCCTTACGCAGCGGTTATTCCATTGTACATGAATGCACTGTTAGCAAATGAATCCGGTAAAATATTTGGTGACGGGGAGCAATCAAGAGATTTTACTTTTGTTGAAAATGCTGTTCAGGCCAACATAAAAGGCATGTTTACGAAGTCGGAAGGTGTGTATGGGAAAGTATGTAACATAGCTTGTGGTGAAAAAACGTCTGTTGTTCAATTGTATGATGTGTTAAAGGCGGCGGCAAATGCTACAGCAAAAGCTGAGTTTTGTCCTCCGAGAACGGGTGATATAAGAGACTCTCTAGCCTCTATTGACAGAGCTCAAGAGCACTTAGGTTATGATCCGCAAGTTGATATAAAAGAAGGTTTAGAAATTACATTGAGATGGTTCAAAGAGAATCATTTTAATAAGTGATCGTAACAACTGTTTGTTTCAATTAATAATAAAATTACTTTATGGGATTGTTTTCATTTTTTTCGAGGAAAAAGGACGAAAAGAGAGACCATAATATTGACATCAATGTAATACAGACAGACATTCATGCGCATTTTTTACCGGGCATAGATGATGGCTCTCCAAACATGGAAGAGTCCGTCAAAATGATTGAGGGAATGAAAGCTCTTGGCTATCAAAAATTGATTTGCACACCACATGTAATGCACGGTTATTATCAAAACAGTTCAGAAGTCATATTGGCAATGCATGACAAGCTAAAACAAGCTGTTGCTGATAAAGGAATTGATATTGAATTAGAGGTGTCTGCTGAGTATAATTTTGACAGTGAGTTAATTGATCGATTAGACAATGATGACATCATCAGCTTTGGTAACGAGGACTTTCGGTACTTGCTTTTTGAGCTTTCTTATTTAAACGAGCCAATGGGTTTTGATGAATTAATAGTCAAAATTAAAGCGAAAGGATTTATCCCTGTTTTAGCTCATCCAGAAAGGTATCCGTACTACTCAAACAAAAGAGAAAAATATCGGGAGATACAAAACCAAGGAGTTTTGTTTCAAATGAATCTTAACTCATTGAGTGGTCTGTATCCAGGAGCAGCAAAGCCTACGGCAGAATGGCTCATTGAGCAAGACATGATTCAGTTCATTGCAAGCGATGCTCATCGAGCAGATCATGTGACACTGTTGAATGATTCCTTTAAACACGAATCACTTCATAAATTGGTGGAAAATGGAGGATTGATGAATGCTAATATATAGTTCTATCCCGGATTGGTAGTCGCTTGGTAAGCTTTTCAAGTTGGAAAAAACATATAAAATCATAATCATTCTTCTGTCCGTAACAATCATTTATTTTTTGGTTAGACCTGACGCGGAAGTTAAAGAAAGTACCAACAGTACCCTTACAAGTAACGATTTCGAAACATCTGGAGAAAGAGTAGCTACACTCAAAGAACACATTAAATGCTATTCTGATTTTTCAGATGCTGAGTTTGAACTGTTTAATGTAAATGGCAATTTTAATAATGAAAGGTTAACCGTTCCTGGGGGTTCTTCTTGGGATTATATTTTTGTACTACAATTAGAAGCAGACAGTATTGATAATTGGACTTCAGGGATGATTCCCCTCGATAAGAAGGTCGTTGTCGATTCTATTAGTTGGGTTGTAAAGCTCAATGAGATGCTAACGAACAAGGTTTATATTGGTGATAGTGGGCAGCTCTTTGAGCGAACAAGAGATGCTAATTACGCCGTCGTATTCCGGAAAAGCGGTTTAGTGTTCAGAAAAATTGTCAATCGATAGTATTGTAAACAACAAGAAAGAATAACCTTATTTTTTTAACCAATAGGCGGGATTCTGTTTTGCATTCCCTTTCCATAGTTCGAAGTGAATTTCTGTCTGGCCGTCATCTTCAGTTTTAATGACACCAAGTTTTTGACCCAGTTTTATTTGTTGTCCTTTTTTGACTTTGACAGTTTTTAAATTGGAATACATGGTAAAGTAGTCACCGTGTTGAATTAATACAGCACTCTTTCCTCCAGACGGTAATACAATCACAGCAACAACATTTCCTTTGAAAATAGCCAATGCGTTAGCTCCCTTCTTGGTTATCATGTTGATTCCGTTGTTGGTAATTTTCAAGTGCTCGAATACAGGGTGATTTGTGATACCGTACTTCCCACTTATATTACCTGATATGATTGGCCAAGGTAACTTCCCTTTGTTTTGTTCAAAACGCAGAGACAGTTTGGCAGCAGGTGGTGCTATATTAAAGTCCGGAGTTTTCTTTGGAGTTTTATCACCATTTTTATTTTCTAATCGTTCTTTCCTTTTGCGTTCTCTTTCTGCTGCAGCAGCGATTTCTTTTTCGATAATCCTTTTTATCTTATTGTCTACTTCCATAGACTCCCTTTGCTTTTTTAGGATTTTCTTTTTTAGGTTTTTTTCATCCTTTTTCAAGACTTTAAGGACTTCCTTGTTTTCGTCTTTTTCCTTTTTAAGCTTATTGATTTCATAGTATTTGTCACCAAGAATTCGCTTTTTCTGCTCCTTTTTACCTTCTAGTTTCAGGATTTTTTCCTTCACTGTTTTTTGAATGTAGGCAATCTCTTTTGCCTGATATTCACGGTAGTCACCTATTTTCTTTAAATATTTTAACCGTTTGTAAGCTTGATTGAAATTTTCAGAAGAGAATACAAAAATGATGTTGTTGGTAGCATTCCTATTTTTATAAGCGTACAAAATCATTTTCTTGTACTGTTCTTGAAACTTATGCAATTGATTATTCAGCGAATCTATCGAGTTGTTTTGAGACAACAATTCAAGCTCAACTTCACCAATCTCTTCGTTGATAGACTTAATCAACTCCTTTCTAACGTTACCCCTCATTACATTTAGCAAATATGTAATTTCAGTGAGTTTTTGGTCTCTGTTGATCTCTGTCATCAGGCCATTCATCTCCTTGATGTCTTTTCGGAGTTTGGATTGTTCCTTCTTAAGATCTTTTTTGTTTTGAGCCGTAAGACCAAAAGAACTTACCAGTAAAATGCCAACGAAAACAGCTGCTTTATTCCATTTCCACATAATTGTCTGGGATTTTAAATGGAACCTTCAAGGACTGTGCTTGCTTGAACCGGTTGTAGTTCAACGCAATAAATACCTTTTTGTTTTTGTCCTTAAGTGCAGTCACTTCAATTTTTGTTGGAATGTTTAAATAGGTGCTGGTGTCTGGGTTGACACTTCTCATCCACAACTCTTCTTTTGTACTTGGAACTAATATGTATTGTTGAGCAATGGATTGAGTGGCACATGAAATCCACTGGGCCCACATAAAATTAATGGTAGTGTCAGGTGCTTCAATGGCGGCATTAAGTTTGTTTTTAGCATGACTTGAAATGATTGCTTGATTATTCTCCTCCCAAACGTGGGTATTGTTTGGTAAAGGGAGATACTGGGCAAGTAATATGTTTTGCAGTAAATCAAAATTAATTTCAACGCCTAGCCTTTGGGATAAGCCAACGTAATCTGTCTTTAAATACTTATTGTTAAACATATCCATTACTTGGATACTGTCCTTTGTCATCAGCATTTTGAGTATTGGAAATGAAGCTTTGGACAGTGATACCCACACCGTTTCATTTGGCTTTATTCGTAGTTGAATGTTGATGTTATAAGTTTCCCCAATGTACTCAGCCGTTAAATCACCTTTTATTTTGAGCCAATCATGGTTTGCGGAATCAAGTATTGGGAAATAATTGGAAAGACTATCTGTCGCTATTCCGCAAGTAATTGCTGGCGGTTTTTTCTCAACTAATTTCTTTTTTGAACCGCAACTTGAGGCAGTAATAATAACTAGCAAGACCAATATTTTGCCAGCTGTTCTCATTACAATTTGTCAATTTTAGTTTGGATAACTTCTTTGTCTCCTCCTAGTTCGATCGCTTTTTTCCAATACCTCAGAGCCTTGTTGGCTTGTTGTAATTTCACATAGCTATCTCCGATGTGCTCCATGATTTCCGGACTTTCATCTCCACCATTAAGTTCGGCCTTAAGTAACCATTCCAAAGCCTGATCGTATTTTCCCATTTGGTATAAAATCCAACCATAAGTGTCATTGAAGGAAGCGGTCTTGGGAGAAAGTATGTTGGACATATTGGACATTTCTTCCGCACGCTCTAAATTTGTGCCGTCTTCTGATAAGTAGTAAGCATAGTTGTTCAGTACTAAAGCGTTTAAAGAATCAAGGTCCAGTGCAGATTCGTAATTCTTGAATGCCTTTACATTATCACCCAAGTTATGATAGCTATCACCTAAAGCAGTATACATACCTATTTTTTGACTGGCATCGTCGGTTAAAAGTAGCCCATCTTCAAAATATTTTATAGCCTTTTTATCATGCTTTAGCTGAACTTGTGAAATACCACAGTAGTAATACAAATTAGGCTGAGCTGGGAAGTAGGATAAAGCATCGCTTCCATCTGAAGCCATGAACTCGTAGTTCTCTAACTCGTTATCACAAATGATTAATTGTTGCCATGTTCCATAGTTATTAGGAGAGGCATTTAATGCTTTTTTAAAGTTCGCCCTGGCTTTCGCATAGTTCTTTTTTCGATAGTTTAGTTCTCCCATGAACTTGTTCCATTGGTAATCTTCGGCGTGAATTGCTTGAGCAAGCCCTTGAAGTACAACCCTTTTGGCAACTAAAGAGCTGTCAAACTTTTCGTACTTAAGGTACATGCTGACGATCTCAAGTTTGTATCGAAGGTTATAAACCTCGTCTTGGATCACTTTTTTATGAAAATCAAATGCTGTGTCAATCTTGTTATTTAAAAAACAATTGTGCGCATATTCGTCCATAACAGCGCTGTTATGCGGCATCATTTTTAAAGCTAATTCATAGGTCTCTTCTACCTTATCTTGCTTTCTTTGTAATCGGTACATATCCACCAACTCCATGTAGTACTTTTCCTTGATTGGAAAAGCTTTTATCAGTTTGTTTAATTCTGCAATAGCTAAGTCGTCCTTTTTTAATCCCTTATAAATCAAGAATTTGTTTTTGTTGATGGATTCAGTAACGCCTAATTTTTTTTCAACCTCCTCATAAAGCGCCAAAGCTTTCTCGTATTGTTTTTGACTGATGTAAAAATCAGCAAATTCTACAATGTAACTGCTGTTGTCAGGGAAGGAATTCATTAACATAACAAAACCTTTTTCAACCTCTACGGGCTTCCCTTGTTCTTCATTAATTTTTAGGTAAAAAAAGATGTACCACTTGTTGGTCTTGTCTTCACCTAAGGAAAGAGAAATGTGCTTTAACGCTCCTTCGTAATCTTTGTCCAACTCATAAATTAATTGAGCAATTTCGTAATTAATAGCAGCCTTCGACCCTTCCTTTTTCAGAGCAGAATAATACAAGTTTAAGGCTTCGCGTAGATTACCTTTGTTCTTTTGATTTGAAGCTTCTGTTACTAAAGCATCACCAGCTAAAACTTTATCAGGATTTTGCTTTTCAGTCAATTGCGAATTTGACTTTTCTCCTGATTTACAAGAGAAAGTCAAAGCCGCAATTAATATCAGTACAATTGATTTATTCAAAATGGATGTTGTTATTTTTCAGTACTAAATGAGCCAATACTTACCTCTTTCATTTGTCCCTTTAATTTAACATCATTACCAATCATGGAGTCGGCAATTACTTCATTCTCGATTGAGGTGTTTTCATAAACGATGCTGTTTTTCAAAATACTGTTTGTTACAGTGCAGCCCGCGCTTAAAGTAACGTGTGGTCCTACCACAGAGTTTTCAATAACAACACCTTCTCCAATCATGCATGGTTCGACAATAACTGAGTTGTTCAATTTTAAATCTCCTGCAACTATGTTGTCATCTTTTATGAATTCTAACACTCTTTGGTTAGTATAAACTGTCGCAGCGTAGTTTCCACAATCCAACCATTCTTTTACCTGACCTGGAACAAACGTTGTTCCTTTTGCTTTTAAGTTTTCCAAAGCATTGGTCAATTGATATTCGCCACCATCTTTGATGTCGTTGTCAATTAGGAATTGCAACTCTTTTCTCAGTTGTGGACCATTATTTATGTAGTAAATACCAATGATAGCTAAGTCACTTACAAAATCTTTAGGCTTTTCAACAAAGTCAGTTATTTCATTTTTCTCATTCAATTTAACAACACCAAAGGCACTTGGATCTTCGATTTTTTGTACCCAAATGATGCCGTCTTGGTTACCATCTAATTTGAAATCAGCTCTGAATAAAGTGTCAGCAAAAGCAATTATTACTGGACCGTCTAAGGCTTCTTGTGCACATAAAATAGCGTGAGCAGTTCCTAAAGCTTCTGTTTGGTAGCAAATAGTTCCTTTAGCACCTAAGCTTTCGGCAACCTTCACTAAATTTTCTTCTACTGCTTTTCCAAAGCTAGGGCCAATGATGAATGCTATCTCTTCAATTTGTTCTTCACAAACGCTTGCAATGTCTTCTACTAATCGTTGAACAATTGGTTTTCCTCCTACTGGAATTAAAGGTTTAGGAACAAGCATCGTGTGAGGTCTCATTCTTTTTCCCATTCCGGCCATTGGTACAATAATTTTCATCTTAATTTTATTTTTTATGGTTACTATATTTATTTTCTGACAATTTTATTTCCCTGTGCTTCCAAATCCTCCAGCTCCTCTTTCCGTATCGTTTAAGACAGAAACAAGGTTCCAGTCTGCATTTTCATGAGCAGCGATTACTAGTTGAGCAATTCGCTCACCATCCTTAACTTCAAAGTTTTCCGAAGACAAATTTATTAAAATAACGCCTATATCTCCTCTGTAATCAGCGTCAATTGTGCCTGGAGTATTGAGTACAGTAACACCATGTTTTAAGGCTAATCCACTTCGGGGGCGTACCTGTGCTTCATACCCTACTGGTAATTCAATAGCAAGACCAGTAGGAATCAGTTTTCGTTCCAATGGTTTTAGTACGATACTTTCGGATAACATCGCGTTTAAATCCATCCCGGCCGAAGCAGAAGTTTTGTATTCAGGTAAAGGATGTGACGACTTATTTACAATGTTAATTTTTATCACAAAGAGGTATTTAAAGTTGAATGATAAAAGTAAGTACAAAAAAAGGGAATAGCTTTTAAGCTCATTCCCTTTTTTTAACAATGTATTGTGCTTTACTTGGTTGTTATTCTACCACTACCGATTGAGTAGTAACTCCTGCGCTGTTTGTCAATTGAACAAAGTATAAACCTTTGCTTAGTCCTGAAACATCAACACTAGCTTTTGAACCATTGTAAGCTATTTCTTTAACTGTTGCTCCTAAAGTATTAAAAATCTTAACTGTGCCACTTGAAGCTCCAGTAATGTTAATTACTGAACTAGCAGGGTTTGGATAAAGACTTAGACTGTTTGCTGCCTTCACGCTTTCAACACCAACAGTAAAGTTGGTTGATTGCATAACCAATAGTTTCGTTTTTTCTTCAGCAAAAGCTGCCACTCTTCCATGTTCTGCTGTTTCCCAGTAGTAGGTTGTTTGAGCAGGAACTCCGCCAGTAATAGCTTCTCTAACTAATACTGCTTGGTACGTGCCCCAAGGAATTGTCACGGTTCCTGAAGCAACCACATCTCCTTGGATATTGATCGTCAAAGCACCTCCTAAAACTGTAGAAACTACTGTCCATGAATCACCTTGAGTATGAGGTAACCCCATGTGTCCAGAAGTCATGTCAGTGGTTGCATTGTTTATAATGCCCGCAAGACCATAGTTCGCAGTTAAAGATTTGTAATCTAAATCTCCAGTAAGATTTGATGTTATTTTTAAATCAGAAATCGTTGACGCTTCCACTTTTATTGTGTCGTCACTCCCTGTAGTATAGCTCGAGAAATCCCAAGCTTTACCTGTTCCAGTAGTTAAATCAAGTGCCGAACCAGCAACTGTATTTACCTTTGCTGGCCACATGTTTCCGATGGTCCATTTCAAATCATCTTTATTAATTGTTTGTGCATTTACTGCCGTTGACCCAGCTAAAACAGCTGCAAAAAGTAAAAGTTTTTTCATAATTATTAGTTTAGTTAATTAGTTCTGTGTTCTTTTCAGCCCGGCTAATATAGCAAAAAACGGAGAAGGTAGAAAATAGGGAAAGGATATCAAACGCAAATTCAAATCTAATCTCAAACGTGATATGATAGAAGGAAATCAGTTATTTTTTAGCGGCTGCTATTTCTAAAATTAGCTCGGCATTTTTTTCAAATGCATTCCCAACAACAACAATGTCGGCACCAGCATCGTAGAGAGATTTTGCTTTTTCTGCAGTTTTAATTCCGCCACCTACTATGATAGGACAGTCGACTGCTTTTCTCGTAGCTGCAACCATTTTATCAGAAACAGAATTCATTGCTCCACTACCACCATCTAAGAACATTAATTTCAGTCCTAACATTTCCCCAGCCATTGCAGTGCATGCAGCTATTTGAGATTTGTCATGCGGGATAGGAAGGGTGTTACTAATGTAGGATGCTGTTGTCGCTCTTCCACTGTCAATTAGCATGTACCCAGTAGACACAATTTCAAGGCCACTTGCCTTTAAAATTGGAGCCGCTGCAACATGATTGCCAATTAAAGTTTCAGGGTTTCGTCCGGAAATTAGTGACAGTAATAATATCGCATCCGCTTTACCATTAATTTGTTGAACGGTGCCAGGGAAAATTACTGTTGGAATGCTACACTTTGATTTTATAATATCTAAAGCTTTGTCTAAACAATCATCAGCAATTAAACTTCCGCCTAAAAAAAAGTAGTCAACATCTGCTCTTACAGCAAGGTCAATTTTTTGTTCAAGTAAGGAAAAGTCTAAATTATCCGGGTCAATTAAAACCGCTAGAGATTTTTTATTAGCCTTTTGATTATCAAGTATTTTGTTGTAGATCATGCTCATTCCGGCACTAAAGTAGCGTTTATTGGAAAACGAGCAAGTAAAAGGATCCGTTTTATTTCCCATTCTTCTTTGATGTTGTTACGCTAGTTATTATTTTTGCGCAAACAAAATTTATAAATATGAGTGAAGTAGCAACAGAAAATTATAAAGTAGCAGACATTAGTCTTGCTGACTGGGGAAGAAAAGAAATATTATTAGCTGAAGCAGAAATGCCAGGGTTAATGTCTTTGAGAGAAGAGTATGGTGATTCAAAGCCACTTGCTGGTTCAAGAATAGCTGGATGTTTACACATGACAATTCAAACTGCGGTTTTGATTGAAACATTGACTCATCTTGGTGCTGAAGTTACGTGGTCTTCTTGTAACATTTTTTCTACACAAGATCATGCAGCTGCTGCGATTGCTGCTACTGGAGTTCCAGTATTTGCGTGGAAAGGTTTAAGTGACGAAGATTTTGATTGGTGTATTGAAAAAACTTTAAAAGGTTTTAAAGATGGAAAAGCATTGAACTTAATTTTGGATGATGGTGGAGATTTAACAAACATGGTTTTTGACAAGTTTCCAGAACTTGTTGCTGACATCAAAGGTTTGTCTGAAGAAACTACAACTGGAGTTCACAGATTATTAGAAAGAGAAAAGAACGGAAGTTTAGTAATGCCTGCAATCAACGTTAACGATTCAGTTACCAAATCTAAGTTTGATAACAAATACGGATGTAGAGAATCATTGGTTGATGGTATCAGAAGAGCTACTGATGTTATGATGGCAGGAAAAGTTGCTGTTGTTGCAGGGTTTGGAGATGTTGGAAAAGGTTCAGCTGAATCTTTGAGAGGTGCAGGAGCAAGAGTTATTGTTACTGAAATCGATCCAATTTGTGCCTTACAAGCTGCAATGGAAGGGTTTGAAGTTAAAAGCATGGACAAAGCTATTTTAGAAGCTGACATCGTGGTAACTACGACTGGAAACTACAACATTATTGTTGGAAAGCATTTCGAAGCAATGAAAGACAAGTGTATCGTTTGTAACATTGGTCACTTCGATAATGAAATTGACATGGCTTGGTTGAACGAAAAGTATGGTTCAACAATGGTCAACATCAAACCTCAAGTAGATTTATATACTGTTGCATCAGGAAATGAAGTAATCGTATTGGCTGAGGGCAGGTTAGTAAACTTAGGTTGTGCTACAGGTCACCCATCATTTGTGATGAGTAACTCATTTACCAATCAAACTTTAGCTCAATTGGAATTGTGGCTTGATTCAGATAAGTACGAGAACAAGGTTTATGTTTTACCTAAGCACTTGGACGAAAAAGTAGCAAGATTACACTTAGCGAAAATCGGTGTTGAATTAGAAGTGTTAACACAAGAGCAAGCTGATTATATTGATGTTCCAGTTTCCGGACCATATAAAGCAGACGCTTACAGATATTAATATCTAATTAAAAATGGCTGCCCATCAATTTGATGGACAGCCATTTTTTTTAAAATTCTGATTTCATTTTACGATGAAAAGCATAGTATCAAAAATTTGTATCATAGGTTCTGGTCCAGGTGGCTTAGTAACCTCTATGTTTTTAAGTAAATATGAAATACCTCATTTATTAGTTGATAAGTCCACCTTTCCCCGGGATAAGGTTTGTGGTGAAAACATGGATGGAAGAGTTGCGGCTATCTTAAATAGGGTTGCTCCCAATTTTGTAAATGAGTTAAAAGAAAAAGCTTTGGTCCGTGAAAGCTGGGATTTCCACATTACTTTACCAAAAGGTAATGTTCCAATATCTTTCACTAAAAATAGTGCGCCAAGGTTATTATCAAAGAGGATTGATTTTGACAACTTCCTTTATCAAAAAGCCACTAGTTCTGATTACTGTGAAATAATCCAAGGGCAAGCAATTAATGATTACCGATATGATGGTGATCAAATAGTTTTTCAAGGAAAGGAAATAGAAATTACTTCAGATATTGGAGTGGTTGCGTGTGGTTATCAGTCGAGCTTGCTAAAAAACCGAAGAAAAGAAGAGCAAATGTTTTTCTTTAACAGGCTCTATTATAAGAATACAATAGGATTCTCCAATGATCAAATTCAGACTTATTATTTTGATGCGCCAGCAAAATGTTGCTTGTTAATTGTGCCCTTACCAAACAATCAGTTCAATGTAGATATTGGTATTAGTAAAGAAGAATATAAAAAGTTAAAGATCAGGTTGGAAGACTTGCTTAAGATATTAGTCGAAAGTAATAGTGGACTTGAGAAATGGTTTAGTACAGGTGAAGTGATTGACAAGGCTCGTGGCACTCACACCCCAATAACTTCGAAATACAAACATTTTTCCGATAGGAATTTAGTGTATGTGGGAGCAACAGCTTTTTGTGTAAACCCAATAACGGGAATGGGTATAGGAAATGCAATGACTATGGCTGAAACAGCTGCTGGAGAGATTAGGAATTGGATAAAAAAAGACAGTTTTCGTGCAAAAGACACCTACAGTTATGAGGTAAAAGCACGTAAAAGATTAAAGAATGTGTTTCTCTTAAATAGAGTCATTAACCTCTTTTTTAGAAACCTAGATGTCACAACGCCTTTATTACTTGTCGTGGTGAAATCGAAATACATCATTAAATTATTGTCAAGTGCTGGCTTGCTAAAAAACATTACTAAGCCAGGCTTCTACTTGAAGAAATTATTTTCACAGTAGCGGTTTCGCTCTTTGTAGTCCAAATGCTCTTTTGATCATCTGGTGCTAACTTTATTTTATTAATTTTCCACTATTCGTTCCAGTTGTGCCTTGAAGGATAATTGAAAATATTCCACTAGGTACTTCACTTGTATTAATGGCTTCTTGTCCTTTTACACTCCCAGATTGAATCAATCTACCTGTGATATCAACAATAGTATAATTTAAAGTTTCCTTGTTGTTCAAGATCGTTAATTGATTTTTAAAAGGATTTGGAGCTACCTCTAAATGGGATAATGTTTCAACATTAGTAGCTTGAGTAGCATTTTCAATTAGTACAGGATAATCTTCCGCCTGTCCGTACCGGGGATTGTGACAAGCACTAGAAATTGTGCTTGAAACATCACACATCACCCTCATTCTTAGGTAGCTACTTACAGTTGCGGTTTGAGGTACCGTAAAACTTATTGAATCATCGGTATCACCTTGAATTGAGTTGTCGTAAATTTTTTCACTAATGTCAAAACTTCCATCGTTATTGTAGTCTATCCATGCAACCGCCTGCCCAGAGTTGAACCAAAGTTGAGTTTTAAACTGGTATGTTGCACCTTTAGTTAAAACGGCTGTTTTTATACAAGATCCAGATTCATCTACATAACCTCCATCATTTTTCGTGTATGATGTAGCATGAGACACTATTCCTGTAATTTCTGCTAACATGATTCCGGAAACACCACAACAAGTTCCATCTGCGCTACTAACAGGTGCGCATGATGCTGTAATTGGTGCCACAAACCCAGAAAGGTTAGTTGCTAATGCTTTTGATAATAAAAGACTTCCCCTTGGTCCTTGAAGTCCAGCTCTCATTCTGTCTTTTTGGTCTGAAGTAAATCTTATTTGACAATCTTGATTTGAATAATCCATGTAATTAGTAATCACTTGATCATTTTGTAGTCCAGTACAAGAATTTGTTCCTAGTGAGTCACAGTCACTACTTGATCTTTTATGAGGAGAAGTGTCATCGCAACAATCTCCCACTCCACTACCACAACTTCCAGATGGACAACTGCTTCCACCACCATCACCTTCAAATGTGTGGTATAAATCTAAAGCGTGTCCTATTTCGTGGATACCTGTACTTCCTTTGTTGTTCCAAAAATTAGCAGTTCCACTGCTTCCCCATGCAGTATTCATGATCATCGCACCATCTTTGGCACTACTAGCTCCTGGAAAATATGCAAAACCTTGAGTTCCACCACCGCCATCGTTGTTGTCAAATTCCGACACTAACCAAATGTTGTAGTAATCTGCATTCGACCAAATACTTAAGGCCTTAATTACAGTTTCATCAGCTCCACTTGTATTTAACATTACACCGTCTGATGAGTACCCAGTAATCCCACTTCCATCAACTCTGTTGATTCCAGTACTAGTTGCACAATTTGGGTCTAATATTGCTAGTTGAAATTCAACTTTTACATCCACCCCTAATGTATTTTGGTTCCGAAACGCTGCATTCAATTGGTCAATTCCACTGGTTACTTGTGCATCTGAAATGTTGTTACCCACTCCAATTGCTTCTCCAGTATGAATAATATGAATCACTACAGGAATAATAAGAACTTCTTCGGCTCTTCTACTACCTTTTTTTCTAGCTATTATTGACTGAATTTGTTCCTCATTGTTTAAAATTTGAGTGGCAAAGCCAGGCTGTTCAGCAACAAGTTTATTGTGCATGAGCGAGCTGGCACATTTTTCATGCTGCGCTTGGCTTGTAGAAGCTAATAGTATTCCGAATATTGTTAAAAATTGTAGAAGTTTCCTCATAATATTTTGATGTAAATAGTGTTGCTGTTGTACTGAATGTACGCAAACTTTCGTAAAAGGTTCTGCCAAGATGAATTTTTCTAAGTTTTAATCCAATACTGAAAGGTCAAAATATATTACCTTTGCCCAAAATAACTTAGTTTAATATAGTGTTGAAATCAAATATTGACATAATAGCTGCAGACGAATCTCACGCAATTTACGCGAAGGAGATTGCTGATATGATTGAAGATGCTGCAAAAAAACGAGGGACAGGGATTGCTAAAAGAAAACCAGAATACATAGAGGAGAAGATGGCCAAGAAAATGGCAATTATTGCATTAGACGGGAAAGAGGTTGCTGGATTTTGTTACATAGAATCGTGGGGACATGGCAAGTACGTAGCTAATTCGGGGTTAATAGTCAATGAAAAACATCGTGGAATAGGGTTGTCGAAATTGATTAAACAAAAGGCTTTTGAAATGTCGAGAGCACAATTTCCAGAAGCTAAATTATTTGGTTTAACGACTTCACTTCCGGTGATGAAAATAAACTCGGAATTGGGTTACCGTCCAGTTACATTTTCAGAATTGACTGACGATGAAGCATTTTGGAAAGGATGCCAAAGCTGCGTGAATTACGATATATTAAAGCGAACGGCTAAAAAGCATTGCTTGTGTACAGGTATGCTTTATGATCCGAAAGAGATTAAAAAGTAAAATAGAACATTATGAAAAAGGTTGTATTAGCATATAGTGGTGGACTAGACACAACGTATTGTGTAAAGTACTTGGGAGATTTAGGATATGAAGTTCATGCCATTCTTGTTGATACAGGAGGGTTTTCACAAGAAGAATTGGATTTTGTGGAGAAGAGAGCTAATACAATAGGACTTGCTTCCTACAAAGCAGTTACAGTAACTCAAAAATTTTATGATCAGTGTATCAAGTATCTAATATTTGGTAATGTATTGAAAAACAATACTTACCCATTAAGTGTAAGTGCGGAACGTATTTTTCAAGCAGTTGCAATTGCAAAATATGCTAAAGAAATAGGTGCAGACGCAATTGCTCATGGAAGCACAGGTGCGGGAAATGACCAGGTCCGTTTTGACATGGCATTTCACATTATTTATCCTGAGGCTGAAATTATTACACCAATTCGTGACAACAAATTATCACGAGAGGAGGAGATAGAGTTTTTGACTAAGCATGGTGTGGAAGGTGATTGGAGTAAAGCTGCTTATTCAATTAACAAAGGAATTTGGGGAACCTCAGTAGGAGGGAAGGAAACTTTAACTTCCGGTGAGTTTTTACCTGAAGAGGCATTTCCATCTCAAGTTCAAAAAACAGAAGAGAGTGAAATTGAGTTAACTTTTGCAAAAGGGGAACTAGTTGGTTTGAATGGTGAAACATTGAAACCAGTTGACGCTATTCAAAAATTGAATGATATTGCAAGCGAATACGGAATTGGACGTGATGTTCACGTTGGTGATACAATTGTTGGTATCAAAGGAAGAGTTGGTTTTGAAGCTGCTGCTCCATTAATTATCATAAAAGGACACCATACGCTAGAAAAACACACGCTAACTAAATGGCAGTTGTATTGGAAAGAACAATTAGCCAATTGGTACGGAAACTTACTTCATGAAGGGCAATACTTAGATCCTGTGATGCGTAACATTGAAACTTTTTTAGAGGATACTCAAAAATACGTAACTGGAAAAGTAAAAGTTAGGTTGTCAGCCAATCATTTTCAAGTGTTAGGTATTGAGTCCAAGCATGACTTAATGAATTCAACAGCTGCTCAATATGGTGAGATGAACACATTATGGGATGGCAACGATGTTAGAGGATTCTCTAAAATAGCTGCAGTTCAAAACATTATTTACAATAAAGTAAACGGAGGAATTATCGATTAATATTCCGTTCGTTTTAATTTTTTTGTTTGAAAATACTAAGCCTCGCACCAAGCGGGGCTTTTTTTGTGTTAAATAAATTGTATCTTTTTATTCAAACTTAAAATCAGCTTAAATTTATATGGACGCTCAATCAAATAATTTAAACTGGTTCGAAATTGCAGCAGCAGATTTTGAACGTGCAAAAACATTTTACGAAGCTATTTTTAACATTGAAATGCCTCAGCATGAGATGATGGGAATGAAGATGGCGTTTTTTCCAGCTGAACCTGGATCAGGAAAAGCATAAGGAGGAATTGCTCATAGTATGATGCACAAACCAAGTACAGAAGGAACAATGGTTTACTTAAATGCCAACCCTGCAATGGATGAAGTACTAGGAAAAGTTGAAGCAGCTGGCGGAAAAGTGATGATGCCCAAAACAGCTATATCTCCTGAAATTGGCCACATGGCATCTTTTGAAGATACTGAAGGAAATAAAGTGGGATTACATTCTCAGAATTAGTTTCGACTCACTCACTATATGAAAGGCTCAACAATAAAAGAGCCCTTCATTAGTTTTTAAGGACGTAATACTTAATTAAAACCCAAGTCTTTTTATGAGGAAAAGAGTCTATTTACTGTTATACTGCTAACTGGAGCAACAATTGCCGTCCCTTTTTCAACGGGCGAGGGACTTAAACCTTGTTCTGATTCCGACAATCCTGTGGTGCAGAAGACTCTTATAAGTGACGTTTTACCTGATAACGAGTTTTTAGTTTTTATTGTTCTTTTTCCATTATTATTTCTGCTTCAAAATATTTTGTTCCCTACTAAATTGAAAGTGTATCATCGAATCTTGCTAATTTGTCAAGTGCTTTTAAGCTCATGGATGCTATTTATACTGTGGTTTGTCATGTCTTTTACTTGGTTTATGGATGATATTCTCAACGTAGTGGTGATCAACAGTATCATCGTGTTTTTATCCATTTTTATTGCCTGGGCATTCCTTTTAGCCATTCCTTTCTTTGATAGGTTCAAGGTTTTGAGATTTTAAGGACACACAAGTTCTTGACCTAACGTTTTTTTGGTTTTATTTGTAGTACAGCAATAAAACGTTTTTATGAAAAGCACTTGGATTTATCTAGTAATGTTAGTAAGCATCTTTGGTACGTTATCCGCTCAGACACCTAACTTTAGTGAGGACGTTGCTCCTATTATTTACAACAATTGTTCGGGCTGTCATCACACTGGGGGGATCGCTCCGTTTCCATTAATGACTTATGCTGAAGTGTCCGGGTTTTCGGTAGGAATATCTGGTAGTGTTTCAAGTGGAAGTATGCCACCATGGCCAATTGATAGTCTGAAAGGTGGTTTTGTTCATGAACGAATCTTAACCCCGGCAGAAATTCAAACAATTGTTGATTGGGCTTCGGATGGAGCACCAGAGGGAGATGCCAATTTAGCACCCACCCCACCAGTATTCACTAGTGATTACGTTCTAGGAATACCAGATACACAGCTGTTAGCACCAGTATATACTAGTAAAGCAACAACCGAAGATGATTATGTCTGTTTCACAATTCCAACCGGATTAACCTCCGATAAGTGGGTTTCAGCAATTGAGATCATCCCGGGAGGGGGCGGAATAGTGCACCATGCTTTAGTTTTTATTGACGAGGATTTAAGTCAGATTGCAGATACTTCTAGTGGTCAATGCGGTGGTCCAACTGGTGAGGTTTTATTAGGAGAATACGTTCCGGGTTCAAGCCCAATTGTGTATCCAAATAGTGGCGACATCAAGTTTGGAGTTAATATGAAAGCTGGTTCTCAACTTATTCTAACAATGCATTATCCTGAAGGCTCGCAAGGAGTGCAAGACAGTACAAAAGTAAATTTACATTTCTATCCGGAGGGAACCTCTGGTATCAGACCTGTTACAGCTGCTCCAGTTATTGAACAGTGGACATTCTGTATCGATTCAAACAGTATTGACACAATTTCTGTAAGGTATCCAGCTGTGGGAAGTTTACCAGTAAAAGTCTCGGTGATGTCTGTTTTTCCACACATGCATTTACTTGGTCAGGAAATTAAAACGTGGGCTATAACACCAACCAACGACTCTATTCCTTTAGGTTCAATTAGTGACTGGGATTTTGAATGGCAAAGTTTTTATGTGTACAAGAAATTAATCGTTATTCCTGCAGGTTCAGTATTGTATGCTCAAGCAATTTATGATAACACCAGCAACAATCATCACAATCCTAACAGTCCTCCAAAACAGGTTTGTGCAGGGACAAATACATCGGATGAAATGTTTCTGGTCTATTTTCAGTTTTTAGCATATGTGGTGGGGGATGAAAACATTGATATCAATGGAATCCTGGACCCTTTAGGAACTAGGAGAGTACCTTCTTTGAACTTGTCTAAATTGAATGTGTCTCCCAACCCCGTTGAGAGTGGCCATTCAATCAATTTAACCATCCCCGATAACGAAAAATACACTTTAAGCATTGTTGGTTTAAACGGTAAAGTTGTGTTTACAGAAGTTATTGAAGATAGTCAAGGAAGTTACACCCTTAAGAATGAATTAGGATCTGGTGTTTATCTTCTTTCTTTAAAAAATGACCAGCAACAATTTTTAGGGAAAGTAGTTGTGAAATAGCAACTTATCAGGAAACTGTTGACTGTAGTTATTTCATGCTTATTTTTGGTTAGTTTTGGGGTATTATCATGTCAAAAAACCGAGAAAAATCATCAAAGTCGAAAGTGTCATTTCATCCCAGGAATAAGCATCAGGGGAAGTACGATATTAAAGGATTGGAAAAAACTAGTCCTGAACTTTCTAAGTTCGTAATTATTAATGCCCACGGCAATCAATCCATTGATTTTTCCAATCCAGAAGCAGTAAAAGCATTGAATAAATCTTTGCTAAAAAGCTACTACGACGTGGAGTGGGATATTCCAGATTCTTACCTATGTCCACCAATTCCTGGGCGAGCGGATTACATTCATCATGTTGCAGAGCTGTTATCACATTCAGAAAACATTTCAAAAAAAGGCATTAAATGCTTGGACATAGGAGTGGGGGCAAATTGTATTTACCCAATCATCGGAATTAAGGAATACGATTGGTCTTTTGTGGGAACAGATATCGATTCAAAAGCATTAGAGTCGGCTCAGAACATTTTGAGGATGAATCCTGAATTAAGTCCTGGTATAGAGCCTAGGTTGGAGTTGAGGTTACAAGAATCATCTACAGATATTTTTAATGGAATTATCCAGGAAAGTGATCAGTTTGATGTTACGATTTGTAATCCCCCGTTTCACACTTCGCAAGAGGAAGCATTAAAGGGTTCCTCCCGAAAAGTTAAAAATTTAACGGGGAATAAAGTTTCCAATCCAACTTTAAACTTTGGAGGAAAAAGTAATGAACTGTGGTGTGAAGGTGGCGAAGTTGAGTTTGTTAGAAACATGATAATACAGAGTAAAGAACATGCTAGGTCGTGCGTATGGTTTACTACAATAGTGTCGAAAGAAGCTAATTTAAAACACGCTTATAAGAGCTTAAAACAAGTTAATCCAAGTGCCATAAAAACTATTTCAATAGGCCAAGGGCAAAAGAAAAGTCGAGTTTTGGTCTGGAGCTTTCAGGCTCTGTAAAACGAATCATTAAAAATAACAATACTCAATTTGATTAAAACATGAAAAAACGATGATTAAAGCAGGAATATATCGCCATTATAAAAACCAACTATACGAAGTAACAGACGTGGCGACACATTCTGAATCATTGGAACAACTCGTAGTTTACAAGCCTTTATATGGTGAAGGCAAGCTATGGGTTAGACCATTAGATATGTTTGAAGAAGAAGTCACGGTCGATGGAAAAGTTATCAAACGATTTACCTTCGTCGAAAATTAATCGTGGAGCATATTAGTTAGCATATTTTTCATTTTTAAAGCGAAGTGTTCCTTCGTATACTAGTCTTCTACCACCTTTCTTAATTTACTGCTCGACTTTTCTGTAATTTGAGTTTTACCATCTTATTTATTCCTATCTTCTTCTGTTGGTGATAACAGGTGGGCTGTACTTTTCAATTGGAAATTCCAAAATTGAAATTAATTCAGCAGCAAAAGAATTTGCTGCTTCTGATGATTTGAGAAGTTTCATCTCATATTTTTTGGTATGAGTTTTATTGGCCAGGAAAACTGTCATTCCGCCTTCTTTTCTGCTAGACCGTTGAATAATGGTATGATTGGTTTGAACAATTCGGTTGCGTAATACTAGTATGCATTTGTAGTTGCTCAATGGAATTTCTTTACCGACGGTTTTGATTCCAAGTAAATTGTAGTATTTGAATACTGTTTTCTTGCTCGAATTAATCCCAGCTCCTTTTCTAGAGGTTGACAAGAGGATTCCGATAAAGAAGGTAACTGTGGCAGGAATGTATTCTTCAAACATAAGAGCGGAAACACAACCAAAGTAAAAGATAAGGCTAACTCCAATTCCTCCATACCCAAATAATAACCGTTTAGAATAGTAGTGTTTCATTACAATAAAATTAAGTTTTTTTCTGACCGTAATTGATAAGTTGGTCGATCCAAATTCCACAGGAATTAATAGCTTTACAAGCTCTTTAAAAAGTGTGTATTTCTGATGAATTATAATGGGAAAATATTTCGTGTGGTATCAAACTCTGATAACGGGGAGACTTCAATAAATCTAGTTTTTGAATATATTCAGAAAGGCAATGTTTTAACTTGTGAGTATTCAGGTGAGCAAATTATTCAGGGGCAGTTAATCGGTTTAGTTTCAGAGGAAGGTATCATTAACATGAGTTATCAGCAGGTCAATGATAGGAATGAAATGAAGACCGGGATTTGCACCTCTACTCCGGAAGTGCTAGATAACGGTAAAATAAGGTTGCAGGAAAAATGGGAATGGACTTCTGGAAATAAGTCAAAAGGACGATCAACACTGGATGAAATTTAATATAAACTAGCGATGCTAAACAACTTAATACATTTTAAAAATATACCGTGGGAACACCCACAAAACGGTGCTAAACAGAAAGTGTTTTCGAAAGATGGAAAACGACTACGACTTTTGAGATTCAGCGACTCTTTCACAGAAGAAGACTGGTGCACAAAAGGCCATGTTGGTTTTGTCGTTAGTGGAGAAATGGAAATTCAGTTTAAAGACAAAATTGAGCATTATCAAACAGGAGATGGATTATGGATAGAAAAAGGTGAGGAATCACAACACAAAGTTTGTATTCGGAATGGAAGCGAAGTTGAACTTTTTTTAGTTGAAACCGAATAAAATGGATACCCACCGACATTTTAAAATTCATAAACCATACGGCTACTTATCACAATTCGTCAACAACCAGAATACCCGTAGGAATAAAAAACTCTTGGGAGAACTTGGTGATTTTCCGCAAGGAATCATGTCCATTGGTAGGCTGGACGAACCCTCAGAAGGTTTGCTGTTTTTAACCACTGATGGCAAAGTAAGCGCGCAAGTAAGAGATAAAAAAGTCGAAAAGGAATACTATGTTCAGGTGGACGGAAAAATTACTAAGGAAGCAATTCAGTTCTTACAAGAGGGAGTTGAGATAGGCTTAAAAGATAAAGAGTACAAGACCTTGCCTTGCAATGCTCATCAATTAGAACCCTCTCCTGTTTTTGAAGCACGTCGAAAATTAAGAGACGAAAGGCATGGACCGACTACTTGGATATCGATCACAATTACCGAAGGAAAATTCAGACAAGTTCGAAAAATGACAGCAGCAGCTGGATTTCCAACATTGCGTTTGGTCAGGGTGAGAATTGGTAATGTTCATCTCAATGGTTTGCGCGCAGGAGAAGTTGTTGAGGTTGATTCCTTCGGAATCTAAATTGCTGATTTTATATTTTAAATAAGTTGGGTTCAGCTGTTCAATTAAGTTTTTATTCCTACAGCCATTTTTTTGCATAAAATGGGTTGTTATTTTTTCTAACCCTTTATTATTTCGGTAAATCGATCAGGTTTTACCATAGGAAGAAGGACCATTATCAACAAAGTTATGATACCTAAGGCATGGTAGTAATCCAACAAATTAATCAAATGGTTGCCAAGAATATCTCTTCCCATCAAGGCTATTAATAGTAATATTCCCAAAGAGCTGTAAGCTATTGCTTTGTCTTTTTTGGTTGCGGTTGAACTGTTTTTAATAACGTGAATTGCATACAAAATCAAGTAGGCTGCGGCAGGAATAATGTTCACCAATGCATATTTCATTTGATGAGGAAATATTAAAAATGAAATCAACATCAGGTAGGAAAATTCCCAAAAAAAGTACAAGGAATTATTTTCCCTATTCTTCCTCTTGTAAAATATTAAGTACAAGATAGATACTGCCATTATTAGTCTCATACCTTGTAAAACATATTCCAAGCTTTTCTCAGGAACAGGAGCGATCACTCTTGGTAAATCAAATTTATCGTCGTCACCATCTTCCACAAAATCATAGAAGTACGCAGGGAGGATTGCATTCAGGGAATTACACCTGTTGTTGTTTTCAAACACGTATTTTGCATTGGAGGGGTTAATTTTATTCTTCCAGTTTTCCAGAAGTTTCATGTTGTGAGAAAAGCCATGAAATACAGCTGGTGCAAATAAACTCACCACTACAAATCCTCCTGTTAAAAACAAAGCTCTGTACTTGCCTTTGAAAAACAAATAGTACAGTCCAATGATTGGAATAATCTTGATGTTAATACCCAAAGCGAGTAATCCCGCTCCACCAAGGTTCCTGTTTTTATTGAGTATTTGGTGCAGCCCTTCAAGTGTGAGCCACAGAATTAAAACATTGATTTGTCCTAAGTTCAAGTTGTGGATTAGGAACCCAACTGAAATAATAATTATTCCTAACACCCACCAAGTAAAGGCTTTTTTACCAATTTTAAATTTATCAGCAAGCGCCCCCCTTGTAATTCTCCATATCCTGAATGCACCAAAAGCATTGATTAAAACCAAAAATATTCGAGCAATGCTAAAGTCGAGTCCTGAAATTGGGCCTAGAAAAACAGTGAATAATGGGCTGTATAAATAATCGTTGTATGGATTGTTGGAGTAAATATCCTCCCCAGTAAAAAACTGTTGCGAAGCATGTAGGTACACATTGGCGTCGTATCCAGCGTGATGTGCTTTAATGGTAATGAAAATTAATACTCCAACCAGTAAAAACTTAAGCAACACCGATTTTAACGTAAGGTCTTTAAGCTTCATGCTAATTGATTCAAATACTTGTCACAAATTTATAAAAAAGTAATTCATTTTTATTTGATCCTAACTGCCAAAAGAGATTTACGTAGGGATTTTGTAGATTTGATTCATAAAACAACAACTATGAATAAATCAAACTTAGAATTAATGCACTCAGCTAAGGCTTCCCTGGAAGGAAGATGGGGTATAGCTATTGGTGTCTTCGTTATCTTCTATGCAATCTATCTAACTGTGCAATATGTAGTGCCTTTTGGTTTTATAGGTAATTTCGTTATTGGAGGACCATTGGCCGTTGGACTTGCTATTTTTTACTTGAATATTTCACGAGAAAATGATGTGCAAGTGGAGCAGATGTTTGAAGGGTTTAAAAGGAACTTTGGAAATTATTTGCTAGCCTATTTATTGATGTCGCTGTTTGTATTTTTGTGGACGCTGCTTTTTATTATCCCTGGAATTATAGCTGCTATATCGTACTCGATGACCTTCTATATCATGGCAGACGAGGAGAGCATTGATCCAATGATGGCATTGAAAAAAAGTAAGTCGATGATGAACGGCCATAAATTAAAATATTTTCGTCTTTTACTGAGGTTGTTAGGCTTAGCCTTACTTTGTATTCTTACTGCTGGAATTGGATTCTTGTGGTTGGCTCCATATGCTAGAGTAGTTACAGCAAAATTTTATGAGGATATCAGGGGAGCTGAGGGCAATCAGCTTGGAGCAATTACCAGTGACGATTTGTTAGATCCAGAGATTGGTGAGGAAATATAGACAAATGGGCACGGTAATATTGTTAAAGAATATATAAAACAAGGCATGAAAAAATTAGTAATCTTAAGCATAGCAATAATTGCAACTTTTGCAGCGTGTAAAAAAGAACAAGGTTGTACCGACGCAACTGCAACAAACTACAGCGAAAAGGCTGAGGAAGACGATGGCTCTTGCACATTTGCTACCACAGACACCTCTACTGGTACAACGACAGAAGCAGCCACTTACTATTTCAAAGCAACCATCAATGGTGCGGCAGTGAATTATGATAACAGCAGTGGAGAAGGATACACTCCACAACTTGCTTACTTGAGTTCAGGGCCAGCAACAAGTTTATGGGTTGGTCAACAATTCGGAATAATTCACAGTACTGATGCTAACACTGGTGGGTTTGCAACCATCGTAAAGCATTTTGGTGCAGCCGATCAAGTATGTGACGATTATAAAGCAATGTTTAGCGAAAAGAGTTACGCTTATGGAAGTCTTGCCAATACAACAGGGGGAGTATTTGTGAGTTACTATGATGCAGGTGGGACTTTTTGGGCAAGTGATTTAGGATCTGGAAATACAACAGGAAGCAATTTTACAATCACCTCTCACCAGGATGTAGACGGAACTGGCTATGATGGTATAACAACTGCAACATTTAACTGTACAGTATACGATGGCAATGGAAATTCACAAGTGGTAACCGATGGAGAAATAAAAAGTATCAGTGTAGGGTGTTTTTAATAAAGTAGTACACATGGAATTGGAGGCATTAAAATACCCAATTGGTCAAGCTCCATCAATAAAGGAACCATCAAGAATAGAACTTGAAGAGTGGATTGGTGTAATTGAAAAATTTCCATCATTGATATCGGAGCTCACAAAAGGGATTACAAAAGAACAATTGAGTTTACAATACAGACCAGGAGGTTGGTCCATAAAGCAAGTAATTCACCACTGCGCGGATAGTCACATGAACAGTTTTATCCGATTTAAACTCGCATTAACAGAAGAGTTACCTAGTATTCGGCCTTATTTTGAAGATAGGTGGGCAGAATTGTTTGACGGTACCAGTGATGAAATTGATGATTCTCTTTTGTTGTTACAAGGATTGCATAGCCGGTGGGGAAAGTTATTGCGAAAACTCACTTCCGAAGAACTTCAAATGGAGTTTAAACATCCTGAGCATGGTACTCGATTTACCTTGGCAGAAAATATTGGTGTTTACGCTTGGCATTCGCAACATCATTTAGAGCACATCAAGCTAGCATTGGTTGCTCATTAGTTACTACTTTGGAAGATAATAAATGAAAATAGATAATTTACTATCCGAATTTTACCTTCAAAATGGACTGCCTGAAAATGGTGGAATCCAGACCAATACTTTCTCCATGAAGGTTTTCGGATTAAACCTCAAGTTCCCTAATCCCAAATTTAGAAGAGATGCATTACACATCCATGATATTCAGCACGTTTTGAACAGTTGTGATACATCATGGAAAGGTGAAGGTTTTATTGCTGGATGGGAAATAGTAACAGGTATGTGGAAGTATTTTCCATTAGGATTCTTGAGTTTATGGGCAATGGGATACAGTCTTTGGATTCATCCAAAAGCAGTACTTGAAGGTTTTAAAAAAGGATTAAATGATGTTGGGATCATAGATATCAAAAAGACTAAGGAAGAGTTTCTACAAATGGAATTGGAAGAATTAGTTAGGTTATCGTCAAAATCGAAACCGACGAAATTTGGTTTTGTACAAGCTTTACAGTTTAGTGCTTGGTGCGCATTGAGTCAAGTAATTTTCTTCTTTCCAGTTATTGTTTTAGTACTTGGTTTCATGTTGTTACGGTGATCAGTACTAATTACTATCATTTTTTAAGTAAAATATATGAGTAGTATTTCATTTACATCAGATCGATTATTACTGAGGAATCTTCAGTTATCAGACAGTGTAAATTTTGCTCAATTGGCAGGAGATGCAGATGTCATGTCTCCCATCCCTTTACAAATAATGTCCCCGCAAGAAAGTGAGGTCCACCTGGCTGAAGTACTTGATAATAAAGACATAATTGCCCTCGCAATTACATTGAAGGTGACCAATGAGTTTATTGGATTTTGTGCAGTATATAAAGACAATGAAATCCTGTACAGGTTAAAGCCCCAACACTGGAAAAAAGGCTTTGGTACAGAAGTGGCGTCCGCTATAATCGATTACTGTTTTACAACTTTAAAAATGGAGTATGTTACAGCAGAGGCTAACAAAACGAATATTGCTTCACTGAAAATTTTGAGCAAGTTCATGATGGAAACAAGTGAGTACTTTAATGAAGAATTAAACTGTACGAACATAAAATTCTCCAGGAAGAAGGAAGATTACAAATTGAAAATTAGGCGCTACAATACCGGTGATAAAAAAGGGTTCTGTCGCATTAAGCCCCTCCAATTTCCAAATAACTAGTTTTGACTACCACCAATAGCTCAAAACATGAACACTTCAGGTCACAGATTCCCCAAAGCAATTATTCTTTTCGCAGTTTATTCCAAGTTAAAGTTTGGACTCAGCTACAGAGAAGTTGAAGAACTGCTACAGATGAGAGGTGTCACGATTGACCATTCGACCATTCAACGATGGGTATTCAAGTTTACTCCATATATTATAGCTAGAGTAAGGAGCAACAAACATCAAGTTGGTTGAAGCTGGAGAATGGACGAAACCTATGTTAAGGTAAAAGGACAATGGAGATACTTATATCGAGCCTTAGACAAGCAAGGTAATACGGTAGATTTTCTACTCACAAAGAGAAGGCAAAGGATGTCAGCACAATCATTCCTTATTAAAGCTATTGAAGGCAATGGTGTTCCAGAGATAATTAACATTGACAAGAGTGGCAGTAATACCCATGCCATCAGGGTGTACAACAAGCGGTGCTATACCAGCATTGAGATTCGGCAATGCAAATACCTCAATAATATTGTGGAGCAGGACCACAGGCATGTTAAGTGGAGATTGCAACGTGGGTTAGGATTCAAGGATTTTGAGTCAGCGAAGAGGACGATAGGAGGAATTGAAGTGGTGCAGATGATAAGGAAAAATCAGGTTAAGAATCCAATGAGCACGAACTATCGTACATTCTGTTCATTGGTAGGGTAGTAGTGGTTCAAATGGTTTTTGTAGCTTTGGAATTATTAATGCGACAGAACCAGTTATGATGGGCATACTTGTACTTCTGATACCCTAATATTTCTTGCAAAAAAATCTTCAAAAGAGGTTTTAAAAACTACAAGAACAATTTTCCTTCGAGACTCTTCTAATTACAAGTTATTTAATACGGAAGGGCAGCTGCTTTTGTCAGGAAGTGCAAAGCAAATTGACTTGAAAACTCTTGCAGCGGGAATATACTACCTTCAAACCTCTGATAAGTTTTCAAAAATTAGAAAGTGTGCTAATATAGTTGACTGTCAGTAGGATATTTATAATTCAATCATCAATTTAAAGGTTTTGTAGTATTCTATTCAATCACACTATTTACTTTAAACAAAAAAAGACCTCAGTTTCCTGAAGTCTTTCTGTGAGTAATACTGGATTGACTTCGTCTTTCCATCTCACTCCGAATTCCGAAAGAAAAGCTGCCTCTCCTTCGTCGAGATAGCCCTTTTTTATTGAATCAATTTTCACTCAAGTGAACTTGGCTCAATCAATTCAATAAAAAAGCCCACCACATTGCATGTGATGAGCTTTTTTTTCTTCGTGAGTAATACTGGATTCGAACCAGTGACCCCTACCCTGTCAAGGTAGTGCTCTAAACCAACTGAGCTAATCACCCATAATTTCAATACTTTCCGAAGCAAAACCCACTAAGGAACCCACTCAAGACAAAAAGCGATTCAGTAGATATTACTGAAAGGCTTGATGTCATTGGTGGAGAATAGCGGAGTCGAACCGCTGACCTCCACACTGCCAGTGTGGCGCTCTAGCCAGCTGAGCTAATCCCCCAAGGTGGCGCAAATGTAATATTCTTTGCCATTAATTCTCGCCTTGATGTAACTTTATCTACCTCGTGCTTGTTTCAGTCGCAGCCAAGCAAGAGGTCAAAACACAAAATGTAGATGTTTAGGGAGAAATTGTATAGTTAGTTACTCGGACTATATGTATTTTAGCAAACTGCTTTTTTTAGAAAAAACGTAGTAATAGCCCGGCAAATTACCCTTTGCGGCGACTTGAACTTTGAACAACAGACAATGACTCAAATTAAACGATTTATTTTATCAGCTTTATTGCTGACCGTATTATTCCAGTTGAATTCACAAGCGCAAACATGCGCACATACTGATCGTAACTCATGGACTTGGCCTGGGCACAACAATTGGTTTTTACCAAAATGGGCACCAAATGACGGCATAAGTAACATCTATAATCAAGCCACTGGTGTAACTAGTTCAGTTATACAAACAAATTATAATTGGAATTTTAATCGCCAAGCCACTAGTATCAGAGGGTACCAAGGGATTGCTGCCGCAAGTAATGATAATGGGGATTTGATATTCTTTACAAACGGTCGAAAAGCTTGGAAAGCAGATGGAACTTTAATATCTGATCAAATTCTTCAAGGGAATGAATGTGGAAGTGTTGGCGATAGAGGTAGTGCAGTGCATGGATGTATGATTGTACGACACCCCTTACAACCGTTATATTATTACATTCTTACTATTGACGACATCGTTAATCAGGGCTGTGCAAATAATGGAATTACTGTGGCTATTATTGATTCATCTGGAAATTTGGTTCAAAATTCCATGCCGATTGAACAAAATATCACAGGTGGGCTTCAAGGTAAATTTAGAACGACCGAATCTATGGCTGCTACAATGCATGGAAACGGAGTTGATGTATGGGTAACTTTTCAACCTTTGGAGCAATATCATTACGTTACTTATTTGTTGACATGTGATGGGTTTACGACTCCGGCTGTAGTTTCTGCGGAAGGCATGTGTGCCAAAACTCATATTGCGCTTGGTAATGGCGATATGGATTTTTCACAGGATGGGACTAAGTTTGCGGGTGGTGTTCACGTAAATCAGGGGGACATCGTCAGAGCTCCTTTACTTGGACATGAAACGATAAACTTGTACGATTTTGATAATATGACAGCCAACATAACCAATCGTAAAGCTATTTTTCCATTGCCAGGAAGTACTAACATTGTTTATAATTTACTTTTCTCTGCCGATGCGAGTACTTTGCATTATGGAGGACAATCCGGTAATGGAATGTTTCCAACTACTGGGACTGAAGCTGCTATTCGAGCAGCACATTCCGCATCTACATCGTTGACAGGAGGTTGGGAAGGTGCTGCAATGAACGCTGGTGGGCAAATTGAAGATCGAAAGCAAACTAATGTAAAAGCTGGAGTTAGTGGACCTCAAGAATTTGGGGCAAATGACATGTTCATTCCACCTTTAGAAGAACCAGACATTGCTGAAGTTGGACCATTTTGCGACACGACTTCAACCGTCGATTTAGCAACAATTTGGATGTGTTCAGGTGTGAATTCCGAACTGGCCATTAAAGCAAATGAAACAACATTTGGTTACAAAGGTCCAGGGATTGGACTTGGTGACTCAGCACGTGTAAAAGGGTTGTTTAACCCAAGTGCTGCAGGGGTAGGTACGCACGAAATCATTTTTGTTTATTGTGGCGTAAACGATACGATTTGGATTGAAGTAATTAGTTGCGCATCGTGTATTGATACCTTGGTAAATATTGCGCCAGAACTTTGTGCTGGACCGGGTGGAACGTTAAATTTAGCAACACTTGTTGATACAGCTAATGCTAAAGGATATTGGACAATAAAAACAATTCCTGGAACAGCTACTAACGATGCTTTTATTGACAGTTCAACTACAGATACTTTATTTTCTGCAGTTGACTTAGCTACTAAGTATGGTGTTTACGAAATGATGTACACAGTTACCAAAGACGGTATTGAGTGTAAGGATTCGATAAACATCATTGTAAATAAACCACCAGTGGTAACGGTAAACGACAGTCTTATATGTGCCGGCGATCCCTCGGCATTATTCACAGCCACTACCGATAGTGTTGTCACTACTCATTTATGGGGAGACAATGGATCTGGAAGTGCTCAAACGACAACAGGAACAGTAGCGGGTATTTACACGGTATTAGTTACTGACAACAATGGATGTACTGGAAGGGACACGGGTCTTCTTTCGATCAACGCATTACCAATAGTTACAGTAAACGACAG